>Ga0194118_10001356_pt1 | contig 35515 bp, 28 predicted proteins | sample TA2MahsurfametaG_2_FD_148662 | JGI IMG/M metagenome (GOLD analysis project Ga0194118, IMG submission 148662) | Freshwater microbial communities from Lake Tanganyika, Tanzania - TA2015013 Mahale N5 surface | ecosystem: Environmental > Aquatic > Freshwater > Lake | place: Tanzania: Lake...
GCGCGCCCGACGCCAGCGACCCAAGCAACCGCCCCGCCGACCAACACAGGACCGACCGCCGATGCACCGCATCCTGACCCTTGCCTTCCTCGAGCTGAAGACCGCCTGGCGACGCCCGTCGCTCTGGGTCTTCCTCGCCATCCTCCTCTTCCTGAACTGGGGCTTCGCCGCAGGCGCCGTGCAGATCGGCACCGGCAGCCGCGTGGCCGGCGGCGAGCGCGCGTTCCTGAACAGCGAGTTCAACCTCGCGTTCGGCGACATGCTGCTCCTGGCGCTCTTCTACGTCTTCTTCGTGTGCACGGCGTTTGGCAACGCCCCGAGCGAGGACGACGCGCTGCGCATCATGCCCATCGTCGGCAGCACGGGCCTCACGCCCGGGCAGTACGTCGCGGGACGCTGGCTCGGCGTGGCGCTCGTGTACACGGCCATCGTCGGGATCCACCTCGCCATGCAGGTCGGCTTCTACGAGCTCTACCCGCTCGCGGAGCCGGAGAAGATGCGCGGGCCGTTCGCGCTCGTGAACTACGTGCGCCCGATGGCGCTCTTCGTGCTGCTGCCGGTGCTCTCGCTCGGCGCCATCAGCTTCGCGATCGGCGCGGTCACTCGCCAGGCCGTGCTGGTGTTCGCGCTGCCGGTGGCCCTGCTCCTGGCGAACGTCTTCTTCCTGTGGAGCTTCTCCCCGGAGTGGCTGCCGCAATGGGGCAACCGCGCGCTGCAGGCGGTCGACCTCACCGGGTTCCGCTGGATGAACGAGACGTGGATCAAGGTGGACCGCGGTGCCGCCTTCTACAACACGCAGCCGCTGGCGCTCGACGGGCTGATGCTCGCGCAGCGTGCGGGCCTTGCCGCGGCGGCCGTCGCCGCGCTCCTGGCCGCGGCGCACCGCGAGCGGCGCAGGATGCGCGCGCCGTTCGCCGTGGCGAGCGCGGCCCGCGCGGCAATCATCGCGCAGGCCGATGCCCAGCAGCGGATGGCCGAGGCACGCCCGCGCGCGGATGTCACGCTTGCCGCGCTCGGCATGACGCAGTCGCGCGTGAGCGCGATGGCCGCGCTTGCCGATGCATTCCGCGCGGAGGCCCGCGAGCTGCGCCGCTCGCCAGGTCTCTGGGTGTTCGTGCCGCTCGTCTGCGTCCAGTGCATCGGCGCGCTGTACACGCCGGGCGCGTTCGGCACGCCCAACCTCACCTCCGCGGGCGCGTTCGCGGGCGAGACCTACAACACCGTCACCCTGCTCTCGGCGCTGATGGTGCTCTACTACTTCACGGAGAGCCTGGCGCGCGACGACCGCTCGCGCATCTCGGCGATCGTGAACGCGACGCCCACGTCGCTCGCGCCGCTCCTCCTCGGGCGCATGCTCGCCTGCACCGCGACCGTGGTGCTTGCGGTGCTGGGCGCCGTCTGGTCGACGGTGACCGTGGCGCTGGCGGTGCAGTGGGTCCAGACGGGCATCCTCATGCCGCCTACTCCGTGGCCGTTCATGCTCGCGTGGGGCGCGATGATGTCCGCGACGCTCTTCGCATGGATGTGCTTCCTCGCGCTTGCGTGGAGCCTGTTCCGGAACCGCTACGGCGTGTACGCGGCGGGCCTCGGCGCGCTCATCGCGACGGGCTGGTGCGTGCGGCAGGGGTTCATGAACTGGGTGTTCAACTGGTACCTGTGGGACGGCCTCACGTGGACCGACTTCGGGCCGCTCCAGATGGACCGCGGCGCGCTGGTGCTCAACCGCGTGCTCTGGGCGCTGGTTGGCCTCACCATGCTGCACGCGGCCGTCGAGTGGTGGCGCCGGCGCACGCCGGACGCACAGGGCATCACCTCGCGCCTGCAGTGGTCGCGCGCATGGAAGCGCGGCGCGCGGATGCTCGTGTTCGCAGCGCCGGCCATCGCCTGCGGCGTCACGCTGGCCGTGATGGTGCGCGAGGGCCCCGGCGGCTCGCCCGAGCGCGAGCGCGAGAAGCAGTACTACGTCGGCAACGCGAACACGTGGAAGGACGTGTCGCAGCCGACCATCGTCCGGATCGAACTTGACATGGACCTGGCGCCCGCGGACGGCAGCCTGCGCGTGAAGGGCTCGTACGGCCTGCGCAACATGACCGATGCGCCCATGCGGCAGTTCGCGATGACGCCGAACACGACGTTCACCGGCCTGACGTTCACCTTCGACGGCCAGGAGTGGACGCGCGAGTCCGCGGCCGAGGCCAGGAAGAGAAACCCCCGCGCGCGCAAGGTCGACGACAGCGCGGGCCTCTGGGTGTTCACGCCCGACGCGCCGCTGGCGCCCGGCGCGGAGGTGGACGTCGGCTTCGGCTACGAGGTGCGCGTGCCCTCGGGAACGCGCAAGAACCCGGCCGGGGCGGGTGAGTTCATCCTGCCCGCGGGCACGGTGCTCACGAGCTTCGGGCCGACGTTCCTGCCCGAGATGGGCTACGTGGACGGCGTGGGCGTGGACCCCGAGCGCACCCCCGAGCCGAAGCGCGTCGGACCGAACGACTGGAAGAAGGTCACCAAGACCGCCTTCGGCACCGGCGGCCACACCACCGTCAGGGCCACCATCCGCGTGCCCGAGGACTACCGCGCGAACATGCCGGGCGTATGCGTCGCGGACACCGTCGCCGAGGGCGTCCGGACCATGCGATGGGAGACCGATCACCCGGTGATGGCGGTGAACGTGGTGGCGGGCCGGTGGCAGGAGTCGCGCGGCAAATCCACGGTCATCTGGCACCTGCCGGAGCACGGGTTCAACGTGCCGGTCATGCTCGAGGCGCTTGACGGCGCGCACGAGTGGTACTCGAAGTGGTTCTGGCCGTACCCGTGGAAGGAGCTTCGGCTGAGCGAGTTTCCGGGGCTCGCGGCCTACGCGCAGGGGTTCCCGACCAACATCACCTTCAGCGAGACGATCGGCTTCATGTCACGGCCGACGCCGGAGGAGGACACGCCCTTCATGGTGACCGCGCACGAGGCGGCGCACCAGTGGTTCGGCAACATCCTGCGCCCGGGCATCGACCCGGGCGGGAACATCCTCAGCGAGGGCATGGCGCACTACTCGTCCGCGCGCCTGATCCGCCAGATCCGCGGCGAGCGCATGCGGATGGCGTTCATGCGGAACCTCGAGTTCCAGTACGGCGTCCAGCGCAGTGCCGACGACGAGCTTCCCATGACCGAGACCGACGGCAGCCGCAGCGGCGACCAGACGGTCACCTATGACAAGGGCGGATGGGTGTTCTGGATGCTCATGGAGCACATGGGCGAGGAGCGCATGGACGCCGCGATGCGGGACTTCATCGGTGCGTTCAAGGACGGTCCCGACTTCCCGCTGCTGCAGGACCTGGTGGAGGCGCTGCGGCCGCACGCACCCGATGCCGCGGCCTACGACGCATTCACCAAGCAGTGGTTCTACGACGTGGTGGTGCCGGAGTTCAAGGTCGAGTCGGCCACGGTCACTGCACCCGCGAAGGACGGTGACCCGTGGCGAACGGTGATCACGGTGCGCAACGCCAACACAGCGACCGTCCCGCTGGAGGTGGCCGTCACCAACGGCGAGGAACGCTGGCCCGAGGCCTCCATCTGCCGAACGCCCAAGGAACGCGCCGCCGCCGCGACCCAGCGCCCCGAGTACCGCGATGCGCGCGCCCGTGGCACCATCTCGGCGGGCGAGACCATCGCGCTGACCATCGAGAGCGACTTCAAGCCCACGAAGGCCGTCGTCGACCCCGACGTCCGGACCCTCATGCTCAATCGCAAGCTCGCCGAGCGAGACCTCTAAATCCGTTCCTGGTTCGTTTGGCACCAATTGTTTTCTCCAGAGAACGCGCTGGTCTCGGGAGAAGGAAATTGGTGCCAAACGAACCAGGAGAGGATTTACCGCAGCTCCACGGTGCGCGCCGCGCCGGCCGCGGCACGGGGGATGATGACCACGCCGTCCGGCACGGGCAGGTCGAGCGCCGGCTGACCCTGCACGCGCACGTTCACGCGCTCCGTGCCGCCCGGCATCCTGACGCGCAGCTCGCGGCCATCCGGCGCATCCAGCCTCGCGCGCACGAGCGTCCCGCCCTTCCACTCCATGTCCACGCGCACATTCCCGCGCGCCACCAGCCCGCGCACGCTGCCATCGCGCCATGCCTTCGGCAGCGCAGGGAGCAGGTCGATCCGGTGCACCAGGTGCCCCGCCGACCAGCTGCGCACGTGGCTCTGCAGCAGCATCTCGGCGATGCCCGCCGTGCCGCCGAAGTTGCCGTCGATCTGGAACGGGGGGTGGTCGTCGAATAGGTTCGGCAGCGTCGACTTCGCAAGCAGCGCGCACACGTCGCCCCACGCACGCTCGCCCTCGCCAAGCCGCGCCCAGAAGCTGATCAGCCACGCGCGGCTCCAGCCGGTGTGGCCGCCGCCCTGGCGAAGCCGCTCATCGAGGCTCCTGCGCGCAGCCGCCGCGAGGTCCGGCGTGCCATCAACCGTGATGAAGGACGCCGGATGCAGCCCGTACAGGTGACTCATGTGCCGGTGCCCGGGCTCCGCCTCGCCGTAGGGCTGCCACCACTCCATCAGCCGGCCGTCCGCGCCGATCCGCGGCATCGCGAGCTTCGCCAGCGCCGCATCGGCCTGCATCGGAAGCGCCTCGCCGCCGCGCCCGAGGACCCGCGCCGCATCCACGAAGTTCACCAGCAGGTCGCGCGCGATCCACAGCTCGATCGACGGCCCCATGCTCACGTCCGCGCGACGGCCGTCCGCGAGCACGAAGGAATTCTCCGGGCTGTTTGCCGGCCCGCCGATCAGCATCCCGGTGGCCGGGTCCTCCACCAGGTAGTCCAGCACGAACCGCACCGCGCCCTCGAGCCCCGGGTACGCACGGTCCCGGAGGAACACCGCGTCGCCGGTGAACTCGTAGTGCTCCCACAGGTGGCGCGCAAGCCATGCGCCCCCGAGCGGGAACATCCCCCACACGGTCTGCCCCTCGGGCGACGTCACGGCCCACGCATCGGTGATGTGGTGGCAGCACCATCCGCGCATGCCGTAGAGGTCGCGTGCCGTGTCGGCGCCGCGCACGCGCACGCGGTCAATCAGGTCGATGAGCGGCAGCTCGGTCTCCGGCAGCGCGCACGGACCCGCGGGCCAGTAGTTCATCTGCACGTTGATGTTGGTGTGGAAGTCCGCGTTCCACGGCGCACGGAAGTGCTCGTTCCAGATGCCCTGCAGGTTTGCGGGCAGGCTGCCCTCGCGGCTCGAGGCGAGCAGCAGGTAGCGGCCATAGCGGAAGTAGAGCTCCACCAGTCCGTTGTCCCACTCGGGCTTGCCGCGGAACCTCGCGAGGCGCGCCTCGGTGGAGAGCAGCCCGGGCGCAGCGCTCGACTCGGGCGGCGGCCCACCGAGATCGATCTCCACCCGATCCATCGCGCGGGAGGTCCACGCGGTCGCGCGCTCGCGAAGCGCGTCGAACCCGACCTGCGCGCTGCGAAGGTCCGTCTCGCACTGCGCCGCCGGGTCGCTGCTTGAGGCCACCGCCGCGCCCTCGGCACCCGGTGCGGGCACACGGTCGGCCAGGCGCATGCCGAAGTAGTCCGTTCGCCCGGCCACGCACACGGTGACGCGCCGCGCGCCGCGCACCACTGCGTCGCCATCCGCAACGTCGACGCTGCCGGCATCCGCGCGAACGTCCGCCGTGGTCACGTAGCGAACGCCACCTTGCCCCGTGCGACCTGCGTAGGAAAGCCGCGCACCCCGCTGGGCGGGGATTGCCGCATGCGCCGGAACGTCCGTCCCGAAGGCCTGGCGGCGCAGCCGCACGCGAAGGTCGGGCAGCGTGCCATCGCCGTCCACGCGCACGCAGACCGCAAGCAGCTCATCCGGCGCGCTCGCCACCACCTCGCGCACCACCCGCACCCCGTCCACCTCGAAGCGCGTGGTCGAGACGCCCGTGCGCAGGTCCAGTCCGCGCCGATACTCATCCACGGCGCGCGGGGCACGTTCGAACTCCACGAACAGGTCGCCGAGCGTCTGGTGGCTGCGCGGCATCATGTCCTGGGGCAGCATGCAGTCGCGCTGCAGGATCTCCTGCGCCTCGACCACCTTCCCCGCAAGCGCGAGCGCGCGCGCGGCGCGGAAGCTCGCCGCGGCCTTCGGCGCGTTGCGGTCGCCCGCGTTCCCTTCCCAGACCGAGGCCTCGTTCAGCTGGATGCGCTCGTGTCCCACGCCCCCGAAGACCATGGCGCCCAGCCGCCCGTTCCCCACCGGCAGCGCCTCGGTCCACCGTGATGCGGGGCGCGCGTACCAGAGGTCCGGCTGCGGGCCGACGACTGCCTCGTCGGGGTTCACCTTGGTGGCGCGCACGCCCACGGCGATGGGCGCCATGCGCGCACGCAGGTCGGGGTCCATCACGGGGTCGAACGACGCGAGCGCCGGGTGATCGCCCGCTGCGATCCACCATCGGCCCGCAAGCTCGATGCGCGTGCGCGCGCCCTCGAGCGCCGGCATTCCCGGCGCGCCCATGATGCCGCCAGCACCGCCGCGGTCCGTCACGCGGATGGCCACGCGATTGATCCCCTCCCGCAGCAGCGCACGCGGCACCGGATACGACCGAACGCGGTCGGCACCCTGCGTGGCACCGATGCGCGTCCCGTTGAACCACGACTCGTCGTCGTCATCGACGCGGCCGAGCGAGAGCACGAGGTCTCCGAGCACGTCTTCCGCATCGAGCGAAACCTCGGCCACGTACCACGCGATGCCGTCTGCACCGACGGGAAGTCCATGCCCTTCCCATGCGCCGGGCACGGCAGCAGGGGCAAGCGTGATGCCGGAGAGCGTGCGTGCGTCGTCGCCCGCGGCGTGCGACACATGGGGCGCGGGCGGCGCGTTCGGCGCGTTCGGCGCCTCGGCCAGTGCATCGGCGGGCGCACGCAGCGCGGCCACCGACGCCAGGACGGCCACGGCCAATTCACGGAAACGGAGCAGCGCGCCCATGCGGGAGTTCTACCGCTCCCGCCTGCCGCGGTTCGCTACCCTCCCGCCATGTCCACGGCCGCCGCCACCGCCAGCCTCCCGCTCCTCGGCCGACACGCCTTCGTCTGCGGCGCCACCCAGGGCATCGGCAAGGCCACCGCGATCGCCATGGCCGCCGCGGGCGCCACCGTGACCGCCTGCGGGCGAAACGACCAAGGCCTCATCCGCACGCTCGAGGAGCTGCCGCGCACCGCGGGCCAGAAGCACTGGTCGGTCGAGGTGGACTTCTCCTCGTCCCGCGACGTGGAACTGGCCGCTCGGACGCACGTGGAGACGGCGGGGCCCGTGCACATCCTGCTCACCAACACCGGCGGGCCGCCGGCCGGAAGCGCCATCGAGGCACGGGCCGAGGACTTCACCAAGGCGTTCGAGATGCACCTCCTGAGCGCGCATGCGTTGGTCCAGTGCTTCGCGCCCGGCATGCGCGAGGCGCGCCACGGGCGCATCATCAACGTCACCTCCACCAGCGTCGTGACGCCAATCCGTGGCCTCGGCGTCTCCAACACCATTCGTGCCGCGGTCGCCAACTGGGCCCGCACGCTCGCGGTGGAGCTGGCGCCGTTCGGCATCACCGTCAACACCATCCTTCCCGGGTTCACGCGCACGGCGCGGCTCGAGTCCCTCCTCGACGGACGCGCGCGCCGGGCGGGCGTCAGCCTCCAGGAAGTGGAGGCCGATGCGATGCGGCTCGTCCCGATGGGCCGGTTCGCGGCGCCCGAGGAGATCGCCGCCGTCGCCGTGTTCCTTGCCTCGCCCGCGGCGAGCTACCTGACGGGCGTGAACCTGCCCGTCGACGGCGGCCGCCTCGCGCTGGGGTGACGCGCTGCCACCAGCCGGCGAAATCCGTTCCTGGTTCGTTTGGCACCAATCGTTTCTCCAGAGAAGTCCGGTTGGCCGGCCGATGCGCGGTGCGACGCAGATGGGCCTGGACGCCTCGCCGACCGGCAACCAAACACCACCCGCTCCCAGATTTCCCTGGAGAAAACGATTTGTGCCAAACGAACGAGGAGCAGATTTACTCCTTCGGCTTCGCAGCGCGCAGCGTGACGTCGAGCTCCACTTCCTTGCCCTCGCGCCAGACCTTCAACTTCACCACGTCGCCCGGCTTGTGGCTGCGCAGCTTGGCCATCATGGTCGATGCGCCCTCGAGCTCCTCGCCGTTCCACGCAAGCAGCACGTCGTCCTTGCGGATGCCGGCATCCGAAGCCGATGTATCGGCACTCACCGCATCCACCATCACGCCGTTGTTGGGCGCGCCCTCGGGGCGCTCGTCGTCCATGCGGGGCATGACGCCGAGGCGCACGGCCGCGTAGCCGCGGTCCGCGGAACGGCCGCTGCCCTGCTTGAACTCCAGCTTCTCGGGGCGCGTGGCAATGGTCATCACCATGTCGGTGGTCATGCCAACGATCTTGGCCGCGCCCTCCGGGTTGAGCGTGTAGCCCTTGTCCTTCGGCGTGTGGTAGTCGTCATGGTTGCCCGTGTAGATGAACACCACGGGGATGCCGGCGCCGTAGAAGCTGGCGTGGTCGCTCGGCCCGCGCCCGGACGGGTCGGCGCGGATGACGAGGCCGCTGCGCTCGAACACCGGGCGCATGATCTCCACCATGTCCTTGGCCGACGACATGCCGCCCACGGCGAGGTCGTCCGAACGCAGGCGGCCCACCATGTCCATGTTCACCATCAGAGACATCTTGTCGCCCGGGATGGTCGGGTGCTCCACGAACCACTTGCTGCCGCGCAGCCCGCTCTCCTCGGCGGTGAAGCCCAGGAACAGCACGCTGCGCGCGTCCGCGGGAGCGTCCTTCGCCGCGTAGCGCTCGGCCACCAGCTGCGCGACGCACAGCATGGCGGAGGTGCCGCTTGCGTTGTCGTCCGCGCCGGGGTGCAGCTGCCCGGTGTACTGCGGGCTGGTGCCGAAGTAGCCGTAGCCCACGTGGTCGTAGTGCGCGCCCACCACCACCCATTCGTCCTTCAGCGAGCCCTTGCCCCGCAGCACGCCGCCCACGTTCTGCGTAGGGGTGCCGCCGACGGACAGCTTGGTCTCGAGCGCCAGCTTCGACCCGTCTCCGAGCGCGACGGTCTTCACCTTGCCCTCGTCCGCGAGGACGCGCCAGTCCATGAGCGAGCCCTTGTCGGGCGCGCCGGCCTTCAGGATGGACTCGGCCAGCTCCGCGCTTGCCTGCACCACGGGGATGTCCAGCGGGCGGCCCCAGCGGCTGGTCGAGACGTCCTCGAGGTCCGGTTTGCCGTAGCGCACTCCCGGGGGCGCCACCAGGATGATGCCCGCGGCGCCGCGGTCCACGATGGCATTGATCTTGTCGCTCATGTTGGCGAACTCGCTGAAGCGGCGCGAGGCCCACTTCGAGTGCCCGCGGTCGTCAAGCGGCTCGTACCGCAGCACCATGGCGATGCGGCCCGTGAGGTCGGCGCCCTCCTCGTAGCTCGAGTAGCCGCCTTCACCCTTCTCGATCCCGTAGCCGACGAACGTCACCGGCGCCTCGGCCTTGGCCGTGCCCGAGATGCCGAGGACCGCGTAGTCCTTGCCGCGCTCGAGGTCCTTGCCGCCGAACGAGGCCTGCGCCAGCTCCACCTTCGGCGAGCCGCCCGTCAGCGCGAACTCCTGCATGTAGCTCGTCCACTCGCCGTCCTTGGGCGTCACGCCATCGGTACCCACCGCGGGGAACGCGGGCTCGAGCCCGGTGTCCTTCATCCAGAACTCCAGGTACTCGGCGGCGAGGTCGTTGCCACGAACGCCGGGCGCGCGCCCCTCAAACCACGGGTTGGAGAGCGTGATTGCGTGCTGGTACCAGCGCGTGGCCACGGGACCGAGGTCCTCGAAGACCTTGCGCAGGTCGATGTCCTTGGCCTCGACGCGCTTGGCGCTGTCGTCGGGTGCCCACGAGTAGACGTTGACCGCACCCTCGATGATCTTGCCCGCGGGCGGCGCAGCGGGCGCGTCCGCAGCCGCAGGCGCGTCCTGCGTCGCCGGTGCCTCCGATGATGCGGGCGCATCCTTCGTGGCGGGCGTCTCCTTCGTGACAGGCGCATCCTGCCATGGCGCGGCCGCCCATGCCACGGTCGAGAGCAGGGAGACGGCGGCTAGGCGAACGGAAGCGGAAGCGTGCTGCATTTCGGGCCTTTCGAGGCCGTGATTGTAGGAACACGTCGGGTGCCTTCGGCCGCAAAAGCACCGCGAGGGCCGCACGGAGCGGCCCTCGCGGGAAAGCACTGGTGTCGTCGGCGCAGCCGTGGAGGCGAGGCCTCCGCCGGACTCAGTCGCCGATGCGGAGCATGTCGCGGCCGAGGATGCCGTCGACGGTCGCCACGCCGGCCGCCACCGAGGGGCAGGACTGGCCTAAACGGTAGACGAGCTGGTCGTAGGCACCGTTCGAGTAGTACCCGTCGCCGGTGCCCGTGATCGAGTGGAACCACAGGGTCTTGCTGCCCCCGACGCCGGGGTTCTGGGCCTGCGAAAGGTCGTCATCCTGCTGGATGCCGGCGATCGACACGACCTGCGTGTGGCCGTCGAAGCACATCACTGCGGGAGCGCTGTTGTAGCCGTGGTTGTAGAACCAGGGGGTCGGCGTGTTGAACGCAGGGTTCAATTCGCCGCCCTCGGTGTTCTGCAGCCACTGGTGCTCCCACATGCGCCACTTCAGCGAGGGGTACTGCGCCATGCTGGCGGACGGGCTCCTGTACGCGCCGGGCATCAACGCCGCGGTTGGGGCCGCACCGGGGCGAGCCGGGCAGCCTGCGGTGCCGTTGAGGCGGCGGGACCACGCCAAGACGTCCGGCGACCACATGGCAGCCGGGCTCCAGCAATAGGTGGGCTCCTCGTAGTTGGTTTGGTCGTAACTGAACTCGACCGGCATCTCGAAGTACTTCTGCACATTCTCGAGGGTCAGTTTGTCCTTGGGCGCCCAGAACACCTTGTCGTAGTACCTGCCGTTGACGTAGGTGTTGAAGGCCTTGCAGTTGGTCAGGCGCCAAGAGCCGAGCCAGCTGCCGCTCCAGTAATCACACGGCTGGTAGACGATGAAGTTACCGCAGTTTCCGGGCCAGCCGGCGCAGCGGCCCGAGGGGTTTTGTCCGGCGATCCAGTAGCCCCAGAGGCCGCCGGTCTGGTCCCATCCGAGCACCATCTGCGGGATGCACTGGGAGGCGACGATGCCGGCGCACGCGCCCGTGGGGAAGTTGCCGTAGAGGCCAATTTCGTCCGGGCAGGCCGTGTACTGGCGGTCGTTGTAGTCGGCGCCGTACGCGTTGCACGCCGCAACCAGGTTGCGGAGGTTGCCGAGGCTCTGCGTGACGAGCGCTGCATCACGCGCCTTGCCGATGGCGGGCAGCAGGATCGCGATGAGCAGCGCGATGATCGCAACGACCACCAGCAGCTCGACGATCGTGAAGCCCTTCTTGAGACGGTTCATTCCATCTCGCCTTTCTGCAGCCCGCGGGCCGCATGAAGAGTCCGAACCGAGACGTGACCGGTGCGTAGGACCTTGCCGAGGCTTCGAGATTCGGCAAGCCAGCTCCGGCGGGCTGGACTCGAACAGGATGCGGTCCTTTGGCGGCAGGATCGCGAGGCCGTTTGGTTGTCCCGAGCCCCTCGCGGGGCCAGGACAGGGAAGGGTACCCGTCCCCCCTTCCATACGAGACACCTTTCGGCGCGGGATTCAGGCAGGCTTTCGAATTCCGGACCGGGGTTGGCCGGGCGCCGATGCGGGGTAGCCTGAAGGGCCAATAATGACAAGCGTTCCCTCCGGCCCCCGCATCGCGTCCACCTGGAGCTTCTCCGCCCTCGGGAACCGATCAGCATGGGCAAGCCTGGCCGCAGGCGGCGACCCGATGGACGCGGTCCTCGAGGCGTGCCGGGTGGCCGAGGAGGATCCGGCCGTCGACAGCGTCGGGTTCGGGGGCCTGCCGGATGCCGCCGGTCGCGTCACGCTTGATGGCTGCGTCATGCGTTCGCCGGCCGAGTGCGGGAGCGCGTGCGGGCTGCGCCGGCACCTGCACCCGGCCCGCGTGGCAAGATGGGTGATGGAGCGGACCGCGCACGTGATGCTCGTCGGCGAGGCCGCGGATGCGTTCGCGCGGGCGCAGGGCGAGCCCGAGCGCGAGCTGGTCTCGCCCGAGGCGCGGGCGAAGTGGGAACGCTGGCGCGCGGGCGCGCTCGAGTCGGGCGGTGACGCCGCCGCGCAGGCGCGCGACCGGGCGCTCCGGCCGGTGGACACGGGCGTCCCGGGAGCCGGTGCGCTCTTCGGGCAGCACGCGCGCGCCGAGCGGCGCTGGCACGCGCACGACACGATCGGATCGCTTGCCGTCGGCGCAGACGGACGCCTCGCGGGCGCATGCAGCACGAGCGGAACGCCCTGGAAGGTGCCGGGGCGCGTGGGTGACTCGCCCATCATCGGGCACGGTCTCTACGTCGACCCGGAGGCCGGCGCGGCCACCGCCACCGGCACCGGTGAGCTGATCATGGGGGTGTGCGGCTCGTTCCTGGCGGTGGAGGAGCTGCGCCGCGGGGCCACGCCGCTCGAGGCGGCGCGGGCGGTGGTCGAGCGCATCGGGCACAGCTACCGCATCGAGCCCCACCACCAGACGGCGTTCGTGGTGATGGGCCGCGACGGCGCGGTGGGCGCGGCGGCCCTGCGAACAGGGTTCCTCGTGGCGGTGCAGGATGCCTCCGGGGAACGGCTCGAGCCGCCCGGGTTTACGCTGCGCGCTGACTGACGGCTCGTGCCGCGCCGGACGAATCCGGCCGGTGCCGGCCGCCGAAGCCCCTCCCCTATGAAGCTCTACACCCGCACCGGCGACGACGGCACCACCGGCCTCTTCAGCGGCGCGCGGGTATCGAAGGACCACCCCCGGATCGAGGCCTACGGCACGGTGGATGAGTTGAACGCGGTGCTGGGGCTCGTGCTTGCCGCGTGCGACCACGGGCACGCGTTCGAGCGACGGACGCACGAGGTGATCTCGGCGCTGCAGTCACGGCTCTTCGACATCGGCGCGGACCTGGCCACGCCCGAGGGCGCCAAGCAGCAGGCGAAGATCCACCGCATCGACGACGCCGACGTGTCCGAGGCCGAGGGCTGGATCGACGAGATGGATAGCGCGAACCCGCCGCTGCAGACGTTCGTGATGCCGGCCGGCACCGAGGTCGCAGCGCGGCTGCACCTTGCGCGCACCGTCTGCCGGCGCGCCGAGCGCGCCATCATCTCGCTCGGCAGCATCGAGCCCGTCGGCGACCCGCTGCTGCGCTACATGAACAGGCTCAGCGATCTCTTCTTTGCGATGGCGCGACGCGCCAACCACGAGCGCGGCATCCCCGACGCCCCGTGGACCGCGAAATCCGTCCCTGGTTAGTTTGGCACCATTTGCTCTCTCCAGAGAACGCGCCAGTCTCGGGAGAAGGAGAATGGTGCCAAAGGAACGAGGAGCTGATTCATCCAACCAGGAGCGGATTCAACCGATCGTGCCGAACACGCGGTCACCCGCGTCGCCGAGACCGGGGCGGATGAATGCGTCCGCATCGAGCCCGCGGTCGAGCGCGGCCGCGTGGATCATGACGTCAGGGTGCTCGTCGAGCACGCGCTTCACGCCCTCGGGCACCGCCACCAGGCACACCATCTGCACGTCCCGGCAGCCGGCCTCCTTGAGGTAGCTGATCGCAGCGCATGCACTGCCGCCGGTCGCGAGCATCGGGTCAACCACGATCGAATACCCGTCGCGCACGTCCGACGGAAGCCGCGCGTAGTAGAAGACCGGGCGCCGGGTGGCCTCGTCGCGGCGGATGCCGATGTGCCCCACGCGCGCCTCGGGGAAGAGCTGCATCACGCCGTCGGTCATGCTCAGGCCCGCGCGCAGGACAGGCACCAGCGTGACGGGGCGCGCGAGCTGGCGGCCGTCGGCCACCTCGAGCGGCGTCTCCACCTTCACGCCGCGCGTCTCGAAGCGACGCGAGACCTCGTAGGTCATCAGCCCGGCGATCTCGTTCAGCAGCCGCCGGAAGTCCGCAGGCAGCGTGTGCCGATCGCGCGCCACGGCCAGCTTGTGCTGGATGAGCGGATGGTCGAACACCCGAAGGTTGGGGAACGCGCTGCTCTGCGTGGGCATGGGGCCTCCGGGCGCGAAGCGTAGACTCCGCACCTCGGCCGCTGCCGCGGCCCGGAGCCCACCACCATGCAGGAACACCGTCCATCGACCCCCCACCGGGGCGCCGCCGCCTCCGTGGCCCTCGGCGCGCTTGCCGGCGCCGCCCTCACGCTGCTCCTCGGGGCCTCGATCCCGGGCCCCGCCGTCCCGCCCGGCCGCACGAAGCCCACGCCCGACCAGGTGAGCAAGGAGACGGCCGCCGCGATGAGCGTGCTGAACCAGTTCGTCGGCCGCTGGGACATCAAGGGGCAGTCCTTCGACGAGAACGACAAGCCCGTCGGCGACTTCACGGGCAGCGCCACCTGGGCGTTCACGCTCGACAACAACTTCCTGATGGGCGAGACCACGCTGCAGGGCGGCAGCTACGTGCTCGAGCAGGTCGACTACATCGGCTACTCCCCGGGCCTGCGCAAGTACACGCACGTGATGATGACCGAGCTCGACAAGTCGATGGTCTACCAGCACGGCGAGTGGATGCCCGAGGTCGGCGCGTTCGTGTTCGCCATGGCGGCGCCGCTCGACACGCCCACGGGCACGCCGCGCAGCGTGGGCATGCAGTACGCGTTCTCGAACGCAGGCATCGCGGTCAACATGACGCTGCAGAGCGGCATGAAGCCGGCGCGCAACGTGCGCCTCCTGATGACCCGCTCGACCACGCCCGACGCACCGACCGGTGCCGACGGCATGCCCACCGGCGGCAACGTCCGCGTGCAGTACCAGCAGGGCGACCCCGCGAAGATGCGCGCGCAGATGCAGCAGGCCATCGGCCAGATGTCCGCGCAGAAGCAGGCGATGTCCAAGTACTTCCAGGACATGAACATGGGCTGGGACTCGCAGATGGACCAGCTCATGGAGAAGCAGGTGAGCCGGGGCGTCGATGACCAGACGCGCGAGATCCTGCGGGGCCCCGAGTAGCCCATGCCGCTTCCCCGCCTCGCCATCATCGGCCGCCCCAACGTCGGCAAGTCGAGCCTCTTCAACCGGCTCGCCGGGCGCCGCATCTCGATCGTCGACCCGACGCCCGGCGTCACCCGCGACCGCGTGACCTCGGTGGTCGAGCTGCGCCCGCCGCCCGACGCGGGCGACGCGGCGCCGCGCTTCGTCGAGCTGATGGACACCGGCGGCTACGGCGTCTACACGGCCGAGGACGGACGCATCGACGATGCCGGCAAGGACCTCGCCGCCCTCACGCCGGAGATCGAGCGGCAGATCAAGGCCGCGGCGCAGCAGGCCGACCTCATCCTCTTCGTGGTCGACGCGCACGACGGCGTGGTCGCGCTCGACGAGACGGTCGCCAAGCTCCTGCGCGGCGCGGGCCTGGCCGCGAAGGTGCTGCCCGTGTGCAACAAGGTCGACGACCCGAGCTGGGAGGGCGACGGCATCGAGGCCGCGGCGCTCGGCTTCGGAGACCCGGTGCTCGTGAGCGCGACGAGCGGCTTCGGCACGCGCGCGCTGTCCGAGGCGCTGTGGGAGCGCCTCGGGACGGCGGGCGCGGGCGAGCGCCCCGAGTCGCCGGACGTGCGCTTCGCGATCGTCGGCCGCCGCAACGCGGGCAAGAGCTCGCTCGTGAACGCGCTGGCCGGCGAGCCGCGCGTCATCGTGAGCGAGATCGCCGGCACCACGCGCGACGCGGTCGACGTGCGCTTCGAGGTGGACGGCAACGTGCTGGTCGCGATCGACACCGCCGGCGTGCGCAAGCGCAAGAGCTACGCCGACGACGTCGAGTACTACTCGAGCACGCGCACCGACGACGCCATCCACCGCGCCGACGTTTGCGTGCTGCTCCTCGACGCCACCGAGAAGTGCTCGCAGGTCGAGAAGCGCCTCGCGAGCAAGCTCGAGGAGGGCTACAAGCCCACCGTCATCGCGGTCAACAAGTGGGACCTGGTGCAGCCCAAGCTGTCGCCCAGGGACTACATCGAGTACCTGACGCAGGAGTTCCCCGGGCTCGACTTCGCGCCCATCGTCTTCGTGAGCGCGAAGGACGCGACCGGCCTGCGCGAGCTGCTCGGGCTGATCGCCAACCTCGACACGCAGGCGAAGCACCGCGAGGGCACCGGGCGCGTCAACAGCGCGGTGCGCGAGATCCTGGAGGCGCGCGGCCCCAGCTCGCGCCTCGGCACGCGCGCCAAGGTGTTCTACGTGGCGCAGATCGACGTGAAGCCGCCGACCATCGCCATGGTGGTCAACAAGCCCGACCTCTTCGAGGGCACCTACGAGCGCTACTTCAAGAACCAGCTGCGCGAGCACCTGCCCTTCAGCGAGGTGCCCATCAAGCTGGTCTTCAGCGAGCGCAAGCGCGAGAAGCGCGAGCACTGACGCGCCGCGTCAGTAGCCCGCGCGGACCGCCCACGTCACGACGAACGCCGCGGCCGCGAGCGCGCCCAGCGCCCCGCTCCCCACCGCCACCGCCGCGAACGCGTCGAGCGTGTGCACGCGGAACGCGGAGCGCACCAGGAATGCAGATGCCGTCGCCGTGGCCACGGCATCGAAGGCCGCCTTGAGGAGCGGCACGCCGATCGGCACGTACCTGCAGAGCGAGGCGACCGCCGCGCACGCGAACGCGCGGCTCGCGATGTCCGCCGCCGAGCCCGGCGGCCGGCCGCGCACGAGGGACACGGCGGCGAAGCCCGCGGAAAGCGCGCCCGTGCAGAGCAGCAGCCACACCGTGGCGGCGCCCGCCGCGGAGAGCCTGTCGATGGTGCCCACGCCGTCGGCGCCCTGCGCCACCACGCCGGGAAGCCCCGCGAGGCAGCCGAGCACGTACGCGGCAAGCGATGCCGCGCCCACGCCGGTCCAGAACCGGAAGTCCCCCTCGGGGCACAGCGGCGTCTCGTGCGCACGGTCCTGCATCGCGGGCGGATCGTAACGCGCGGCGGGCTATCCTCGAGGCGGCGATGGAACTCGAGATCCGCGATCACGAAGGACGGCCGGTGGGGCGCGCCGCCGTGGACCCCGCGCTGCGGCCGCCCATCGTGCGCGCGACGGCCGACGACGGCTCGTCGCGCGAGGTGCTCCTCGACTGGGAGCGCGCCGTGGACGACGGCGGCTGCCTGCGTTCCTGCGTGGCGTGCGGCGGGCGGCACCTCTACCGCAGGCGCTCGCTGCCTCGGTTCGCGCCCTTCGCGCTGGTGCTCGCGGCGGCCGGCGTCGTGGCAGGCGTGCTCGGCTACTCGAGCGACCCCGCCGTGCTGGCCGCCCTGGTGGCGCTGGTGGCGCTCGACGCCGCGGTGCTGGTGCTCGCGCGGACGCAGCTCTGCTGCTACGCGTGCGGGACCACGTACTCGCGCGTTCGCATCGCCCGCTACGTCCGGCCCTGGGATGCGCGCGCCGCCGCCGAGGCACGGGACGAGGCGCGCGAGCCATCGCTACCATCGCCGCCATGAGCACGCCCGCACAGCAGCCCGCCCCCGGCGACGCCGCGTGGATGCGTGCGCTGCAGGGGAAGTTCGTGGTCTTCGACGGGCCCGACGGCAGCGGCAAGAGCACGCAGTTCCGGCGCTTCGCCGATGCGGCGCGCGCGGCGGGGCTCTGCGTGGTCGAGGTGCGCGAGCCGGGCGGCACGGCCATCGGCGAGAAGGTCCGCGCCATCCTGCTTGATCCCGCCAACGCCGATATGACCACGCGCACGGAGATGCTCCTCTACATGGCGAGCCGCGCGCAGCTCTACGAGCAGCGCATCGCGCCGGCCATCGCGGCGGGATCGCTGGTGCTCGCCGACCGCTTCGTCTCGAGCACGCTGGCCTACCAGGGCACCGCGGGCGGGCTGGACGAGGAGGAGATCCTGGCCGTGGGGCAGGTCGCCACCGGCAACCACTGGCCCGACCTGACCGTGGTGTTCGACGTCCCGACGGACATCGCCATGCAGCGCCTGTCGCCGCTCCTCGACCGCATCGAGAGCAAGGGCGCGGAGTTCCACGCGCGCGTGCGCGCCGGCTACGCGGCGCAGGCGCGCCGGTGGCCCGATCGATACGCGGTGGTCGATTCCGGGGTCGGTCCAGATGAGGTGACGGCGGCGCTGCTCGCCGCGGTGCGCGGATGGAGCCTGCGCGGCGCGCCCGTCCACCGGTTGTCCACATCGTGAATGATTGCACGTTCGGTTGCGGTTTCGGCATGAATTTGCGCCAAATCCCGTTGACCCGCGCCTGAGCGCGCCCATACTCGCCCGGGTGTGGACGGAGCGCGGGCACCGATTGGCCCGCAGACAGCGTGGGGACATGGACATGACATTGGCGCGACGCGAACGGCTCTGCCGATTCGTGGATCTCGCGCGCGTGTACCGAGGGTGGAGCCGCCAGCAGATGGCGGCAAACCTCGGCCGTGACCTGTCGAAAGTCGTTCCCGACAGCGGCAACCCGAAGCTCGACCTGGTGGTGGCACTGGCCGATGCGCTCGACTGGAACGTCGGCGACGTGGCCCGGACCGTCTGGGAGGAGCCGCGCCCGCTCGTGCAGGGCGACGAGGACTTCGCCACGCTCGATGGCCATGCGCTCGACGCGCACCGCGCGGGCGACTGGGAACGGCTGGTGGAGGTCGGGTCGCGCATGGTCGCGCTGGCGTCCACTCCGGTGGACCGCGCCCGCGCGCTCAACCGGGTCTCCGGCGGGCATGACGGCATGGGCCGGTTCGTCAGGAGCCTCGACTGCCTCCGCGAGGCGGTGGGGATGCGCGGGCTGCCGCCGGCGATCGACCTGATGCTCCGCGTCAACCTGGCAGGCGCGCACTACGCGCTCTGGCACCTCGTGGAGGCGCGTGCCACGGCCAACGAGCTGGTGGAGCGCTTCGAGTCCGCCCCGCCCGACGGCCGGCTGGAGCGGGTCGCGCAGGCGTTCGCGCTGATGTACCGGGGCCAGTGCGGGCGGCGCGGCATCGAGGACGCCGGCAGCGCCGCGAAGCGGCATGCCAAGGCGGCGCAGGCGGACCTCGCGCTCGCCGGCACGCTCTTCGGCGGACTCGCGCGCGAGTTCGGCGACGACAGCTACGGCGGCGTCGGCAATACCTGCCGCGGCGCGCTCATTGAGGCCGAGTGCGCGCTGGGGACAAGGGACCCGCGCGACGCGGTCGCGCTGATCGTGCAGTCGCTCGGCGGCGTCGAGGACCCGCAGCTCGCCCCGCCGGGCGACTGGCTGGAAAGCTACGGGTGGTGGTGCATCTACGGATGCAACATCGCACTGCGGCACACGCGCGGCGCGGATCTCGACCGCGCCATGGCCGTGTTCACCAACAAGGCCGTGGAGATCGCGGAGAGGCTCGGCAACTGGTCGCTGCGCGAGCGGGCGTTCAGCATGGAGCTCGTCCGCCGCGACCGGCAAGGGCAGGCCACGGGTTTCGGCGAGGACTGGGTGCTCGACGAGGACGAGGTCCGGACCATCGCCGGCACCATGGGCCGGTTCCCGTCGTTCCGCGAGACCGGATGGCGGATCCTGTCGCAGGCGAAGATCGTGGGTGCACAATGAAAGGAGCGAACATGAATCGACACATTCCCCCGCGGCGGGCCATTGTGCCGTGGCGCGGTGCCACGGCCATGCTGGCCGTCGCGCTCGCGGTGCTCGCGGCGGCCGTGCCCGAGGTGCACGGCTCGGGCAACACGGGCTCCATCGAGCCGGAGAGCGCCCCTCGGCAGCGCAGCCGCCGCTGGTGGCTGGACTACTGGAGCCACTCGATGCAGGAACGCCTCTTCGTGCAGTGGATGAACGCGCAGAACGGCGGCACGGCCTGGCAGCTCACCATGACACCGGCGCAGGTCAACCCGATCTACGCGTGGTGGCTGCAGAACGTGTGGCCATCTCTCTAGCCCGGGCACGCGACGGGCACGCGGTCCGCCGTCGGGCGGGGTCGCACTAGACTCCGCCCGATGGCGACCGGCGGCCACGCAGCAGGCAGCGCAGGCACGGCCCCCGCAGGGACCGGGCCCGGGCTGCTCCTCGTGATGAGCGGGCCGTCGGGGGTCGGCAAGACCACCATCGCGCACGAACTCATCCGCCGCTTCGGCGGGCTGTTCTCCGTGAGTGCCACCACCCGCGCGCCCGGCCCGGGCGAACGCGAAGGGGTGGACTACTTCTTCGTCGACCCGCCGACGTTCCAGCGCTGGATCGACGAGGACCGCTTCCTGGAGCACGCACAGGTGTTCGGGCGCAGCTGGTACGGGACTCCCGAGGACCCCGTGCGCCAGGCCCTGGCGCGGGGCGAGCTGGTGGTGCTCGACATCGACGTGCAGGGCGCGGAGAACGTGCGCCGGAAGGTGCCCCAGGCGCTGGGGATCTTCGTCCTGCCGCCGAGCGAGGACGAGCTGCTGAAGCGCCTGCGCGCGCGGGGGCGCGAGGACGCGGCGGCCATCGACCGGCGGTTCGCCGAGAGCAAGCGCGAGATCGAGCGGGCACGCGGCAACCGAACCTTCGACGCATTCGTGGTCAACGACACGCTCCCGCAGGCGATCGAGGCCGTGGCCTCGGTGGTGGCATCGCGGCTCACGGCCGGACGGCGAAACGGGTAGCGTCCGCACACCCGCGTCCCCGACGCCGCGTCTCGGCGACGGCGCCCGTTCCGTTCCCCAGGCCCGCCAGTGACAATCGCACGAATCCCCCTCCAGCACCCGCCGGCCACCGAGCCGCGCAAGGTGCTTGTCCGCTATACGGCGCCCATCCTCGCGGTGCATGCGCTGGCCCTCCTGGTGCTGGTGCCCTCGTGGTTCTCCTGGACGGCCGTGGTGGCGTGCGTGCTGGGGGTGCACGTCTTCGGGCAGACCATCACCATGGGCTACCACCGGCTGCTGGCGCACCGGAGCTTCCGGACGCCGCTGTGGTTCGAGCACCTGCTGGTGGTCGGCGCGCTCTGCTGCCTCGAGGACTCGCCCGCGCGGTGGATCGCCACGCACCGGATGCACCACGCGCACAGCGACGAGGAGCGCGACCCGCACACGCCGCTGGTGACCTTCCTCTGGGGCCACGTGTGGTGGCTGCTCGTCCGCAACGGCGACCTGCACCACCGCTCGAACTACGAGCGCTACGCGCGCGACGTGCTGCGCGACCCGTTCTACATGTGGCTCGAGAAGCACCCGTGGAGCCCGCTGTGGTTCTACGCGGCGCAGGGCGTGCTCTACGCGGCCGTGGCGTTCGGCATCGGGCTGCTGTGGGGCGATGCCGCGTCGGCGGGCGCGTTCGCCGCGGGCGTGGTGGCGTGGGGCGTGTTCCTGCGGACCGTGCTCGTGTGGCACATCACGTGGAGCGTGAACAGCCTCACGCACATGTTCGGCTACCGCAACCACGACACCGACGAGAACAGCCGCAACAACTGGCTCGTGGCGCTCGTCTCCTGCGGCGAGGGGTGGCACAACAACCACCATGCCGACCCCGCCTGCTGCACCGTGCAGCACCGCTGGTGGGAGATCGACGTCACCTACTGGGAAGTGCGCGCGCTGTCGCTGGTGGGTCTGGCGTCGGACATCAACCCGCGCCGCGAGCGGCGGCGCGAGGCCGTCACGCCTCCTCCGGCTCCTCGGTGACCTGCGGCGGGCCGATCACGGCGCCGCCCACGCGCACCAGGTTGGCGCCGCACTCGACGGCCACCTCGTAGTCGGCGCTCATGCCCATCGACAGGATGTCGAAGCGCTCGCCGCCCATCCCGGAGTGGCGGATGTCCTCGAAGAGCTCGCGGCAGCGCTCGAACGTGGGGCGTGCGGCGGCCACGCCGCCCTCGAGCGGCGCCATGCACATCAGCCCGCGGGCGCGGACGTTCACCATGGTCTCGATCTGCGCCACCAGGTGGCGCGCGGCGCCCGGCGCAACGCCGTGCTTCGATCCCTCGCCGGAGACGTTCACCTCCACGAGCACCTCGGTCGGGGCCTCGCGGCGCACCGATGCCGCCTGCAGCTCCTCGGCAAGGCGCAGGCTGTCCACGGAGTGCACCAGGCGCACGCACTCGACGGCCTTCTTCACCTTGTTGCGCTGCAGCGAGCCGATCATGTGCCAGCGGACCGGCGGGGCCTGGCCGCCGAGCTCCGCGCGGCGCGCGCGCCATTCGTCGACCTGCGCCACGCGCTGCAGCAGCTGCTGCACGCGGTTCTCCGCGAAGTCGGCCTGCCCCAGCTGCACGAGCTCGCGGATCTGGTCGACGGAGCCGCTCTTCGAGACGACGACGAGCATCACCTCCTCGGGCCGGCGGCCGGCGCGCACGGCGGCCGCCGCGATCCGCGACTTCACGTCGAGATAGCGCTGCTTGAGGGTGGTGCCGTTCGCGTCCTGCGTTCCGGAGGCCATGGGCGGAGGATACGCCACGCGCGTGCGGTCACCGATGGTGCCGCACGACCGCCAGCGCGACCCAGAGCGCCGCGGCGGCGAGCACCGCAAGTGCCACCTGGACCGGCGGGCCGCCGTAGCGCTTGCGCCGGAGGAATCCGCGGTCGAACACGTCGCCGGCATCGATGGAGGTCTGGTCGAAGCCGGGCGTCACCAGCCAGCGGATGAGGGAGTAAAGCGCGTAGCCGCCGACATACGTGAGGCAGAGCGGCACGGCCACGCGCGCGCCGGCGGCCGACCGGAAGCCGGCGACGGCAAGGCCCGCGACCGCCGCGCCGCCGATCGCGAGGAGGAACGCCGCGAGCACCCAGTCCACGCCGCGCGGGCGCGGATGCTCGTCGCGCAGCGGCTCGCGCCTCGGGCCGAACCGGCGCATGAGGTCGTGGCCGATGTTCATGGGCCTGCCCCGCCCGAGGTGCCGGGGCCACCCGTGCCGGCGGCGGGACGCGGTGCGGCGTGCAGGAAGCCGAGCCACCCCCACCGGAACGCCATGGCGATGGCCGCAACGCAGAGGAGGAAGAGCGTGACGCCGAGCGCGCGCTACATCGGCGTGTAGTCCTCGCGATGCTCGAAGGGGGCCGGCTTCGCCGGAGGGTCGAAGAGGACGTCCACCCAGTGGTCGATGAGGACGAACCGGCGGGCGCTTCCCGACGAAGCCCAGAGCCACGAGCGGACGGGGCCCCACTCCTGGACGCGCGACAGCGGCGGCCATGCCATCCATGCCGCAACGGGACGGTCATGCGCGTCGCGGACGAAGAGGTTGATCGGCGCGGCGATCATCGTCAAGCCCGCCACGAAGAGCGTGCCGACGAGCATCATGACGAACCCCGTCAGCCGGCTGCCGCGCCGAGGCAGGCGCGGACGCACGGGATCGCCGCCGCACTTGCTGAGGATCTCGCCGCCGATGTTCATCGTCCGGTCCCCTTCGGCACGAGACCGGATGCTACGGATCCCGCGAGGCACCATCCGTATCCTTGGGGAATGACCGCTGCGACGACGGATTCCGGCACCGTGGCTCCCCGCAACGTGCCCTGCGTGCTGATCGTGCGGGACGGCTGGGGCATCAACGCGCATGCCGAGCAGCGCGACGGCGACGCGACGCGGGCGGCGCGGACGCCGGTGAACGACCGGCTCGAGCGCGAGTGGCCGCACGTGCTGGTGAAGACCAGCGGCGAGGACGTCGGGCTGCCGGTGGAGGACGGCGAGCCCGTGATGGGCAACAGCGAGGTCGGCCACCAGAACATCGGCGCGGGCCGCATCGTCGACCAGGAGCTGATGCGCATCACGCGGGCGATCCGCGGCGGCGAGTTCGCGCGCAACCCGCGGCTGCTGGCCGCGTGCGCGCGCGCGAAGGAGTCTGCACCGGGCGGGCGGCCGCGCGCGCTGCACGTCATGGGCCTCGTGGGCGGCGGCAAGGTGCACAGCGACTTCGCGCACCTCGAGGCGCTGCTGCGGCTCGCGAAGGCACAGGGCGTGCCTGGCGACCGCGTGTTCGTGCACGCGTTCACCGACGGCCGCGACACCGCGCCGACGAGCGGGCTGGCCGTGATCGAGCGCCTCGAGGGCGTGCTGCGCGAGACGGGCGGGCGCATCGCGACCGTCGCGGGACGCTACTGGGCGATGGACCGCGACTTCCGCTGGGACCGCGTGGAGCGGGCATGGAACGCAATCATGGCGCGCCCGGGCACGCCGTCCGGCGCAAGCGCGGCGCAGGTGCTGCGCGACTACTACGCGGCGCCGCCCTCGCCCAACATGGCCGGCGACGAGTTCGTGCCGCCCACGCGCGTCCTGCCGGACGCGGGCGTGCCGAACGACGGCGATGCGGTCGTGTTCTTCAACTTCCGTGGCGACCGCCCGCGCGAGCTCACCATGGCGTTCGTGCTGCCCGATGCCGAATGGGCGAAGGCCAAGGGAGGCGGGTTCGCGCGCGACCCGCGCCCGCGCGACGTGCTCTTCACCGCGATGTGCCGCTATGAGGAAGGCCTGCCGATGGAGGTGGCCTTCGACCGGCCCGGGCAGATGCCCGACATCATGGGCGCGTGGATCTCGGGCCTCGGTCTCACGCAGTTCCGCTGCGCGGAGACGGAGAAGTTCCCGCACGTCACGTTCTTCTTCAACGACTACCGCGAGGAGCCGTTCCCCGGCGAGCGGCGGGCGCTCATCCCCAGCCCCAAGGACGTGCAGACCTACGACCAGAAGCCCGAGATGAGCGCGCACGGCGTGCGCGACGCGGTGCTCGCGCGGCTGGCCGCGCCGGACTGCGAGCCGTTCATCGTGGTGAACTTCGCGAACCCGGACATGGTGGGCCATACCGGCAACATGGCGGCTGTGGTGACGGCGTGCGAAGTGGTCGACGGGTGCGTGGGCGCGATCGCGGACGCGACGCTCGCGCGCGGCGGCAGCCTGGTGGTGACCGCGGACCACGGCAACGCGGAGCAGATGAAGGACCCCGTGACCGGCAAGCCCCAGACGGCGCACACCAACTTCGACGTGGAGCTGTTCGTGGTCGGCGAGGCGTTCCGCGGCGCGCGGCTGCGCGAAGGCGGGCGACTCGCCGACATCGCCCCGACGGTGCTCGAGATGATGGGACTGCCGAAGCCGGGGGCTATGGCCGGAAACAGCCTCCTGACCGGTCATTGCGCCCCCGCGCCCGCCGGGCCAGCCGTGTGACATCACGAAGGCCGAGGATGACCGGGATCCCGCACCATTTGACCGGATGGATCAGGCACGACCGCACATAAAGCGCAAAAAAGCCGGAAATTGAGCGTCCACCGACGCAGAATCGCGAATACTGAACTGACTCAGACCGGAGATCCCCATGAACAGACTCGCCCCCTGCCTCGCCCCCTGCCTCGCCCCCTGCCTCGCCCTTTTCGCAGCCTGCCCGGCCTTCGCTGCGGAAATCGTCATCCAGCAGGTCAACCTGTCCTTCTCGCCATCCTCGGTGACGGTGAACGCCGGAGATACCGTCCGATGGGTGCGAACGAGCGGGAGCCACACGGTGACGAGCGGCAGCAGCTGCACCTCGAACGGGCTTTTCAGTGGCCCGCTCAACCTGACCTTCACGAGCTTCGTGTGGGTGGTCCCAGAGTCCACCGCCGGTACCACGGTCCGCTACTTCTGCTCACCGCATTGCTCCACGATGACCGGAACGATCGTCGTCATGCCGCTCGCGATCCCCGGAGATCTGAATGGCGACGGGATGGTCAATGGCGCAGACCTCGGCATCCTGCTCGGTGCCTGGGCCCAGCCCGGCCCGACCGACCTCAACAAAGATGGCACGACCAACGGCGCGGACCTCGGCATCTTGCTGAGCAGATGGACTCCCTGACCGACGGACGGACCCCCGGGGAGCCACCGCGGCCGCAGGCAGGCGCTACCCGTGGATCATCCGTCCCTCGGCGCCCAGCGCGGCCTCGTGCATGCTCTCGGCCATCGTCGGGTGCGCGTGCATGGTGGCGATGATGTCGTCCACCGTGCCCTCGAGCGCCTTGGCCACGCAGATCTCGTGGATCAGCTCGCTCGCGTTCTGGCTGATGATGTGGCCGCCGAGGATCTCGCCGTACTTCTTGCTGACGATGATCTTGACCAGGCCCTCGGCCGCGCCGTCGGCGATGGCCTTGCCATGGCTCTTCAGGCTGAACTTGCCGACGCGGTACTCGATGCCCTTCTCCTTGGCCGCGCGCTCGGTGAGGCCGACGCTCGCCACCTGCGGGTTGCAGTAGGTCGCGCCCGGGATGGCGTCGTAGTGCACGCCGGTCGACGCGTGGCCGAACATGCGCTCCACCGCGACGATCGCCTCCTCGCTCGACACGTGCGCGAGCCACGGCGGCCCGATCACGTCGCCGACCGCGTAGACGCCGGGCACGCTGGTCGCGTAGGTGGCCTTGTCCTTCTTGTCCATGTAGTCGGTGACGATGTGGCCCTTCTCCGTCTTCAGGCCGAGCGACGCATCGAACAGCCCGTCGAAGCGGCCCGCGACGCCGATCGCCACGAGCACCTTCTCGGCCTCGATGGTCGAGCTCTGCTTCGTGGCCTGGTCCTCGATGGTGACCTTCGCGCCCTTGGCGGTCTTCTCGACCGCCTTCGTCATGCAGCCGAGCCTGAACTCGATGCCCTGCTTGCCGAAGACCTTGAGCGCCTCCTTGGAGATGTCCTCGTCCTCGACCGGCATGATCCGGTCGAGCATCTCGACGACGGTCACCTTGGTTCCGAACGCGTTGTAGAAGTAGGCGAACTCCATGCCGATCGCCCCCGAGCCGACAATCACCATCGACTCCGGCCGTGCCGGCAGGTTCATCGCCTCGTAGCTCGAGACGATCGTCTTGCCGTCCTTCGGCGCGAACGGCAGCTCGCGCGGCGCCGCGCCGGTGGCGACCAGCACCTTGTCGGCGGTGATCACCACGTCATCCTTGCTGACCGCGCCGGTGCCCTTGTAGTAGTTCTCGTCCGCCTTCGAGACCTGCACCCTGCACGGACCGGACGCGGTCTTGCCGGAGAGGATCTTCGCATGGCCCTGGATGTGCTCGACCTTGTTCTTCTTGAACAGGAAGCCGATGCCGCTGTTCAGCGTTCCCGCGACATTGCGCGAGCGGCCGATGACCTTGGTCCAGTCGAGCTTGACGTTCTTCGGGTCGACCTCGAAGCCCATGTCCGCGCCGTGCTTGAAGGCCTCGGTGTAGACGCTGGCCGCGTGCAGCAGCGCCTTGGTGGGGATGCAGCCCCAGTTCAGGCAGACGCCGCCGAGCTTGGCGCGCTCCACGCACGCGACCTTCTTGCCGAGCTGCGCCGCGCGGATCGCACCGACGTAGCCGCCGGGTCCGCCGCCGATGACGATGAGGTCGAAGTGCTTCGCGTCTGCCATGGTTGTGTTCCTCGGTTCCAGGTGAAAACGGCCTCGTATCGTAGGGAAACCGGGGGCAACCGGCCCGGCGGGGAAACCGCTGTTTTTGCTAGCATCCGCCCGCTTCAGGATCCACCGTGCGCACCGCCCTCATCAGCGACATCCACTCGAACCTCTCCGCCCTCGAGGCGGTGCTGGCCGAGATCGACAAGCACAGCTGCCAGCGCATCCTGTGCCTCGGGGACATCATCGGCTACGGCCCCAACCCGGTGCAGTGCGCCGACGCCGTCGCGGAGCGCTGCGAGTGGTCGCTGCTCGGCAACCACGACTTCGGCGTCCTCTACGAGCCGACGAACTTCAACACCATCGCCGAGCAGGCCGCATACTGGACGCGCGAGCAGTTCGAGCGCGACAGCCGGGAGAACCCGGACTCGGCGCGCAAGCGCTGGAACTTCCTGGGGCTCCTGCCCGTGCGCAAGCGAGAGGGCGACTACCTGTTCGTCCACGGCACGCCGCGCAAGCCGATCAACGAGTACCTCTTCCCCGAGGACGCGATCAACTCGCCCGCGAAGCTCGCCGGCATCTTCGACCGCATCGACCGCGTCTGCTTCGTGGGCCACACGCACGTCCAGGGCGTGTTCACCGACGACAGCGAGTTCTGGAAGCCCGACGAGCTGACGGACCACTCCTACCCCATCGACCCGCAGACGAAGGCGATCGTCAACCCCGGCTCCGTGGGCCAGCCGCGCGACGGCGACCCGCGCGCCGCGTTCGCCATCCTCGACACCTCGGGCGGCGACGGCAAGCACCGCGTCGAGTTCCACCGCGTCGAATACGACATCGAGGACACGGTCGAGCGGATCCACTCCATCGACCGCCTGAACGACTTCCTCGGCGACCGGCTGCGAGAAGCCCGCTGACCGGGTCACGCCCCGGACGCTCACACCATGAACACGAACGCCACCTCCCAGAGGAACGCCCGGTCCGCCGGCGCGCGTCGCCTCGTCCTCACGCTCGCCCTCGTCGCCGTGGCCGGGGGCATCGCGGCCATCACCATCCTCGGCAAGGGCAACGCGCCCGCTGCGAGCACCAGCGTGGCAACGGCGGAACCCGCATCCGGCACCGCAGCCGTGGCGCAGTCGGCCGCGGGACCGGCCCCCGCACCTGCATCGCCCGCTGCGCCCGCGTCGGCCACTGCACCCGCCCCGACCGCCACACCCGCGCCCACCGCACCCGCTCGGCCCGCCGCGCCCGCGCCCACCGCACCCGCGCCCACCGCACCCGCTCCGCCCGCCGCGCCCGCGTCGCAGCCCATCCTCACCGCCGCCGCGCCGGGCTCTCCGTCGACCTCGGCCACCGCGATCGGATCGCTCGACCCGACCGCGGCACGCATGCAGCTGCAGCTGACGCCATCGGGCGCCGGCATCGATCGCGTCGTCTTCAGCGACCTCTGGCAGAACGCGCGCCAGGCCGCGGAGGCGCGCGCCGGCTCCGCGCCGGCCGAGGGCCGCTACGAACTCACCTCTCCCGGCACGCTGCAGGGCTTCGCGGTGCCGCTCCTGGCGGCGCGCGCGATCGAGGTCGACGGCCAGGTCGTCCGCGTCGACGGCAACGTGTGGAAGGAGACCGCACCCGGCACCTTCGTGACCGAGCTCAGCGACTCGACCGGCGCGCTCCAGCTCCGCGCCACGCGCCGCTGGAGCATCGACGCCGGCTCCTACGAGATCCGCTGCGAGCAGCGCGTGGAGAACCTCTCCGCCGCGCCGCACGCCGTGCGCTGGGTGCAGTTCGGCCCGCCGAACCTGTCCCGCGACACCAACGACTCGGTGGACAGCCGCCGCTTCCAGGGCGGCTACCTGCTTGCCAAGGAACGCGACCCCGCGCAGTCGACGGTGATCGTGCACGACGCCACGCTCGACCAGTCGGCCGTGGTGGGGCAGGTCGAGGCGGGGAGCCTCGAGCTCTGGCCCAACGAGCGGCAGCGCCAGGAGAAGTACGGCCTGTCGTGGTTCGGCGCCACCAACCGTTACTTCGCGCTCGCCGTCCACGCGCCCTACGCGCCGCCGCAGGTGCCCTCGAAGGCGCTCGCCCCCGCCGTGGCACAGGTGCAGGCACAGGTCGGCGCGGGCACCCACAACGGCACCGCCGAGCAGGTGGTCTTCACGACCACGCTCAGCGATGTCGTCACCATCGCGCCGGGCGCCGCCGCGGCGTTCGACGTGGGCGTGTTCGCGGGCCCGCTCGAGCGCTCCATCCTCGGGGGCACCCAGCCCTTCGCGGCGCTCAGCATGCAGGGCCTCATCCTCTACCTGATGAGCGGCTGCTGCAGCTGGTGCACCTTCAGCTGGCTTGCCGATGCGATGGTGTGGTTCCTGGCGTTCCTGCACGACCACGTGGTGTTCGACTGGGGCCTGGCCATCATCGTGCTGGTGATCGTGGTCCGCGGGCTGCTCCACCCGCTCACGCGCCGCTCGCAGATCTCCATGATGCGCGTGTCGAAGCAGATGGGGGCCATCAAGCCCGAGCTCGACGCGCTCCAGAAGCGCTACAAGGACGACCCGAAGCAGCTGCAGCAGGAGACCATCCGCCTGTACCGCGAGCGCGGGGTCAACCCGCTCGGCTGCGCGGGCGGCATGCTGCCGACGTTCCTGCAGATGCCGATCTGGATCGCCCTGTACGCGGTGCTCTACTTCGCCTTCGAGCTCCGCCAGCAGCCGGCGTTCTTCGGCGTCTTCCAGGCGATGGGCGGCTGGGGCTTCCTCGGCGACCTGAGCGCGCAGGACGGCTTCATCCCGCTGCCGTTCTCGGTCAACCTCTACGTGCTGCAGCTGAGCTCTGTGAACCTGGTGCCGCTCCTCATGGGGCTGGTGTTCTGGGTGCAGCAGAAGTACATGGCGCCGCCGCCGACGCCGAACATGACGCCCGAGCAGCAGCAGCAGCAGGTCATGATGAAGTGGATGATGGTCATCCTCTTCCCCCTCATGCTCTACACGGCGCCGAGCGGCCTGACCCTCTACATCGCCACCAGCACGCTGGTGGGCATCTACGAGTCCAAGCGCGTGAAGCGCGAGATCGAGAAGATGGACTTCACCCGGCCGCAGCCGGCGAAGGCCGGCTGGCTCCAGAACGCCATCGGCACCGCAATGAAGCGCGCGCAGGAGGCGCAGGGCAAGGCGCAGGCCCGCGCCAACGCACCGAGCAGGAAGTTCCGCGACCGCTGACCGGCGCGGCCGACGAGCCGTGGACACCGCACGCACCATCGTCGCAGTCGCGAGCCCGCCGGGCCACGCGGCCCGGGGCATCGTGCGCATGAGCGGCCGTGACGCGTGCGCCCACGCCGCATCCGCGCTCGAGGCCGGCTCGCCGGGACGCGAAGACGTCGCGCTCCGCCGCCGCGGCGTGCACGCGGTGCGGCTCGCCGACCCGCCCATCCCATCGCTTGCGCTCGTGATGCCGGGCCCCGCCAGCGCCACCGGAGAGGACTGCGTCGAGCTGCACGCCGTCGGCAACCCGATGGTGCTCGAGCGGATCGTCGCCGCGGTCATCGCGCGCTCGGCGGACGGCGCACGCCGCGCCCAGCCCGGCGAGTTCAGCGCGCGTGCCGTGCTCCACGGGCGCATGCCCGTGGCCGACGCCGAGCGCGTGGCTGCGTCGATCGCCGCCGAGACCGACGCCGAGCTCGCCGCGGCCCGGTCGCTCCGCGGGGCACGCCACGAGCGAAGCATCGCCGCCGCCGCGGACGAGGTGGCCGCCGTGCTTGCGCTCGTCGAGGCCGGCATCGACTTCACCGACGAGGAGGACGTGGTCGCCATCACGCGCACTGACCTCGAGTTGCGCATCCGCGCGGTCGCCGCGTCGCTCAAGGCGCTCGCCGGATCCGCCGGCGGCGCCGAATGCGCACGCCGCGCACCGCGCGCGGTGCTCGTGGGCGGGCCGAATGCCGGCAAGAGCTCGCTCCTCAATGCGCTCGCGGGCACCGAGCGCACCGTCGCGTCACCGGAGCGCGGCACCACGCGCGACGCCGTCGAGGTCGCCGTCGCGCTGCCGGGCGGCATCGAGGCCGTGATCGTCGATGCGCCGGGCCTCGACGAGGCAGCCGAAGGCATCGACCTCGCCATGCAGCGACGGGCCGCGGACGCGATCGCACGGGCGGACGCGATCATCGCGGCCGTCGCATCGGACGCCGCACCCCGCCCCGATGACCACGGCCGCGCAGGAACGCCAACCGGCGCAGCGCATGCAATCGACGCGACGGGCCTCGCCCACGCCACCGTGCTCCGCGTGCGCACCAAGTGCGACCTTGCGCCCGAATCCCGGAACGCACGCTCCGACCCCGCCATCCGCACCAGCGCGCTCACCGGCGAGGGCATCGACCGCCTGCGCACCGAACTCGCGCGCGTGCTTGCATCGACGGCCCCGCGCGCCGGCCACGAGGCCTCGCTCGGCACCGCACGCGCAGCGCTGGTCGAGGAAGCGGTCACCGCGCTCGACGACGCCCTCGCGGTCGACCAGGCCGAGCTCGTCGCCGCGTCGCTGCGCACCGCGCTCGACCGCCTCGGCGAGGTTTCCGGTGCCATCCCGCCGGACGAAGTGCTCGGCCGCCTGTTCGCGGGATTCTGCATCGGCAAGTGAGGCGCGGCGCGCCGATGCCGAAGTACGCATCCCAAAGCACAACCGACGGCACCCGGACGAGGGTGCCGTCGATTGATTGCCTTTGACGCGATCGAGGTTCGCCGTGGCGTCAGCGACGTCCGCCGCCGCGCGAGCCGCCGCCGCGGTTGGCGTACCCACCGTATCGGGAGCCCTCGGCCGGACGGAACCCCGACACGCTGTCCGCACCGCCCGGGCGGTGGTAGCCGGACATGCCGCGGTCGCCTGCGAAGCCGCGATCACCAGCCATGCCCGCTCCGCCGCGCTGCCCGGCGCCGCCGCGGAAGCCATCGCCCGCGCGCGCATTGCTCCAGCGGTTGGCGGCGCCGGCAGCCGCGCGGTTGCCGTCGATGCCCCGGTTGTTGAGGGCGCGATCCACCGCGCCGCGGTCATGCCAGCCTCGGTTCCAGTTGCTCCACCCGCCGTAGCCCCAGCCGTAGCCACAGCCCCAGCCGCATCCGTAGCCGAATGCCGAGCCCCAGTAGGGGCTCCAGCCCCAGCCGCCGTACCCGTAGCCGTACACGGACGGGTACATGTCCGCGTAGCCGTAGCCCCAGCCGTAGTCCTGCTGCGGCGCGTAGGTGCCGCTGCCGTACGAGTACTCGGTCTGGTTGCCGTAGGTGGCCGGGTAGCTCGGGGCCACGTACGAAGCCACGTTGAGCTGCACCTCGTCGACCGGCTGCGGATTCGCCGCGTTGTAGTCGTAGCCCGTGCCGTACACCGGCGTGCCACCCTGCATGTAGGTGCCGAGGTAGCCGGAGGTGCAGCCGAACGTCACGGCGTCCGGCGTGCTTGCCATCACCTCGACGTAGGTGCACGCATACACGGGTGACGAGGGCGGGATCGAGTAGATCGCGCCGGGGACCGAGTCGCACACCTGCCATGGACCGGTAGCCACGGAAGCGCTGAACCACGCGCCGTTGTCGCAGCAGTAGAACTTCCCGGCCGCCTGGATCACCGGCTGGGTCGAGTTCGACGCGTACGCAAGTCCGCCGTCCATCGGGACGAACGCCGCGTCGCCGCGGTAGCGCACCGAGCAGTTGGCGCCCGAGCGCTGCACGGTCACGGCGCGCACGATGCTGCTCGCGACCGCGGCCGAGTTTGCCTCGAGCGTTCCGGGAACGCTCGCGCGCGCGGACGCAAGCTGGCCCTCGGCGGGCAGGTTCGCGAAGGACGCGGGAACGTCTGATGCGGCGACGAACGACCACGGCCCGTTCCCGAGGTCGGCGGTGGAGTACCAGCGGCCAGAACCGAGCGTCCACCACTTGCCGCCGCTGCGCAGGAGCGGTGACGAGGCATTGGTCACGCGCTCGACGCCGTCGCAGGCGGGCGCAAGCTGCGGAGCGCCGTTCATCGACACCAGCACGGTGGGCACCGTCGCGACCACGACGTCGGGCGCTGCGCGCGACGAGCCCTGTGCCTGCGAGGGCGCCTGCGTCCCGGCGGGTGGCGGCGGCATCGAGCCGACCGCGGAGAGCACGTCCTGCGGCGGCGCGGCAGCGGGCGTGAATGGGCCGCCCATGTTGGCGGCGCTCAGCCACTGGGTGCCGCCCACGCGCGAATACCACGCTCCATCCGGCGACTTCAGCAGGATGCTCGGGGTGTTCACCACGCGCTTCCAGCCCGAGGCGCAGTCCCCGAGCACCGGCTGGCCGTTGACGGACACGAGCACCGCCGGCCGCTCCACCACGCGGATCGCGGGCACCGGGTTCGCGAGGCCGGTCACGTTGCGCGAGCTGTCGACGGCCACCCCCTGCACGATGGTGGTCAGCATCGCCTCGATCGCCATGCCGTCGAGCAGGCCGGCGACCGCGGACCTCGTCGCGTCGCCGGACCCGTCGCCCATCGTGCAGCCGGTGATCTGGAACCTTCCGAGCTCGACGTAGCCGGGATCGGACGCCTGCGAGATCACCGCCGACATCTCCAGCGTGCCGTCGACGGGATTGCCCTTGCCGGCGTTCACCTGCACCGCCGAGCGCATGCTGACGGTGTTCCCGGAGATGCCCGTGTAGGAGGGTGCGTTCAGGACGTAGGTGGTGCCGCCGACGGTGGCCTTCTGCGGCCACGCGGATGCGGACGAGGGCTGCATTGCGGCGCCGGGCGCCTGGAGCGCAAGCACGGGCATCGCGATGGATCCGGAAAGTGCAACGATGAGCACGGAAGCAACGGAACGCATGTGTTCGGATTCCTTGGCTGAGAGGAGCAACGACACCCGGGCGGCAGCGCCCAATCGGGCCCCTGAATGTACCACGCGCTGCGTTGGGGCAGGGCGACGGGAAGGGACCCGGACCGGACGCCGACCGGGACCGCCTCAGTGCCCGAACCAGCGGCCGCGGACCCGGTCGATCGCGCCGTCCTCGCGAAGCGACACGATCGCGATGTTGAGCCGCCGCAGGAGGTCGTCGTCCCCGGAATGCACCGCAAACGCGTAATGGCACCGCTCGAACAACTCGCCGACCACTGCGACGGCCACCTCCGGATGGGACGTGTCGAAGTACTCGAGCGACTGTGCGTCGGCGACCACGGCGTCGCACTGCTTGGCGGCGAGCGCCACGGCAGCCGCGTCCACCGACGAGAACTGCACCACGTCGAGGCCGTGCAGCGCACAGTACCGCTCGCCCGCGCTTCCCTTCAGCGTTCCCACGGTCTTGCCGCGCAGGTCGCGCGGCCCGTTGATGCGAAAGCTCATGGTGTTCGCGGTCATCACGCTCGCCAGGCCCGATGTGAGGTAGGCGACGGAACCCACGCCGAAGACGAGCCAGAGCGCCGCGACGATCTTGCCGACCCATCCCGGGGCGAGCTTGCCCTTGTACGAGGTCTTGCCGGTCATGGTGATCGACACCACGTGGTAGAGGGACTCCGCGAAGCCCTCGTGCAGGTGTGGCGAGAATTCGGGATCGAGGCGGCGCAGGACCAGCACGATGACCACCGAAAGCATCACCGTGATCAGCACACCCCACGCCACGACGCGGACATGGCCGTTGTCGACCAGCCCGTCCCACAGCGCGGAAATCGTGTGCGAATGATTGCTCGGCACCATCACCTCGAGCCCGCCTTCGAGGATCGGCTGCGTGAAGTCGACCCGCTCAAGGCGCGCGCTCGTCACGAGCGTGTTGCCGATGCCGATGTCGGCCTTGCCCGCTCCGACCTCGGCGAACAGCTCGTCGAGGGACGCGCACTCATGGAACTCGAGCACGAGGTGCGCCGGCGTCGCCGCGGCCTCGAGCAGCATCACAGCGAATCCGTCCCAGCGGCCGGACGCCTCGCGCATCGCGAACGGCGCATCGGGGAACACCGCGACGCGCACGGTGCGCGGAGCGAATTCGGGCACCGTGGCAGTCGCGCCCGGGGGCCCTCCGCGCGTCGCGGCAGGCGCATGCGCCGGAGGATCGGCCGCCACGGGCATGACGGTGGCGGCCAGCGCGAGGGACACGAGCATGCGTTGCAGGAAGCGCATGCACGGAGCATATTGGCGACCGCCGGCCCGGTACCCTGCCATCGCGATGCACGGCTCGATCGACATCCGAGTGCGCTACTGCGAATGCGACCCGATGGGCGTGGTGCATCACACCGTGTACCCCGTGTGGTT
>Ga0194118_10001359_pt1 | contig 35500 bp, 38 predicted proteins | sample TA2MahsurfametaG_2_FD_148662 | JGI IMG/M metagenome (GOLD analysis project Ga0194118, IMG submission 148662) | Freshwater microbial communities from Lake Tanganyika, Tanzania - TA2015013 Mahale N5 surface | ecosystem: Environmental > Aquatic > Freshwater > Lake | place: Tanzania: Lake...
CCAAAGCCGGAAACGCGGCAATGGATCAGGCGCGGAAAGTGTTTTGAAAGGACCGCTTCATACCCCAGCCCCCATTTTTCCATGGAACCAGGCTTGAAGTTTTCCACCAGCACATCGGCACCTTCCAACAGGCGCAGCAGCACTTCCTTGCCGGCGGGCTTGGACAGATCAAGCCCGACGCTGCGCTTGTTGCGATTGACGCCAACGAAATAGGAAGCATCCCCCGCGCTATCGAAGGGGGGGCCCCAATCACGCACCTCATCACCCTGCGGGGGCTCAAGCTTGATCACCTCGGCGCCGTGATCTGACAGCACCATGGTGCAATAGGGCCCGCCCAATACGCGCGTGAGGTCCACCACGCGCAGCCCCGCCAAGGCGCCGGCGGAACGCGCCAAGCCGCGCGTTGCAATGCTTGCGTCATTCATGCCGCTTGTTTCCTGCCAAAGACCCGGGCGCAGAATTCCGGGTAGGTTTCCAGCATCTCATCACAGATCGGCCCGCGCAGCAGCGCGAGTTCTTCTGCCGTGGGGTCGGGCGTGAAGGGCACATCGCCGTTCACGTCAAAAGCAAATCCCGTTGCATCGCGCACGCTTTCCACCGTTTCGCCGGGGTGCACGCTTTCCAGCGAAAACCGCGCGCGATCAGGATGGAAGCGGAATACGCAGCGCCCCGTCACCAGCGCCTGCGCGGTACCGCGGCGAAACACGCCGGGCGGTGAGACACCGGGGGCAGAGATATTGTCCACCTTTTCGACAAAGACGCGCGGCGTGTGTTCTTCGCGGAACAGAATGGTGCGCGGCGTCATGAAATACATGAAGGCGGAACCGAAGCTGCCGGGAAAGCGCACGCCCATGCCGGGCCATTCGCCGGTGCCAACCAGGTTCAAATTGGCGCTGCCATCAATCTGCCCGCCACCCAAAAAGAACAGGTCAATCCGCCCCTGGCCGGTCAGGTCAAATAATTCGCGCGTGCCTTCCGTGAACGGATTGCCGCTACGCTTATGCAGCAGCGAAAGCCGCACGGGATGGCCCTGCTTTTTCACCAGCCAACAGGCGGCCGCCGGCATGGGTGATGCCGCACCAACCGCGATATGGCGCGCGGGCGGCGCGCTCGGGTCCAGGATCAGCTTCGCCAGGGCAACGGCGATGCGTTCTTCAAGCTTGATCTCGGTCATTCTGCGGCCTGCGCTTTCTGATCAAACACTTCACGCGCGCACCAGGCAGCGAAGCCTTCTTCGCTGCGGGCCATGCGGGCGTATTCGCCGACATAGGCACCATCGAAGCCATATTCATCCAGCAGTGCGACCGGATGCGCGCCGCGTTCGGCAATGGCGATGCCGCCAATGTAAGTCGCGTTGATGGCCCCGGAAGCAAGGCGCTCATCTTCCAGGAAATTGCCCGGCACCACGCGTTCCACCGTGACCAAGGCGCGCTTGGATGCATGCGCGATGGTCGCACATTCACGCCGCCGCCCGACCCAGACATTGCCTTCCTCATCGGCCATCAATGCGTGGAAAAACACGAAATCCGGGTTGAGCGCGGGCAGCAGCACAATCGGGTCTTCGCCTGCCGTCGCGAAGGGATTGGGCACCACTTTCCAATCCGGCCGATGCGCCAGGATATCGCTGCCAATCAAGCCACGCAGCGGCATAAACGGGACACCCTTTTCGGCGGCTTGCAGCATGGTGTGAATGGCCGGGCAGGTCGCGTCAATCACCTTGATGCTGCCAGCGCGCAACGCCGCCGAAAAGCGCGGCGCGAAGCCGGCCTCACCAAGCGATACCGCGCTGGTCTGCACACTCGCCACACACCCGGCCCCAATCAGGATATCGGTCGCAAAGCCGGAGACCGGCACGCCGATCAGATTGAGGTTGCGCACCCCGCGCCGGATCAGCGCCTTGGCCAGCGCGACCGAGGGCAGGGAATTATCCGGCGGCAAGGCAAGGCTCGCCCCATCGGGCACCTCGGCGGCGAGCGCTTCAAGGCTTTGCGAGGTCATGGCGTTCTCCTTTGCCCGTATGCTACCGGGAGCGACCTTTCGGGGCTAGACCGCGCGTGAAGGGGGCAACCGCCCCCCTAGCCCTGCCTTCCTGTCCGACATGGAGCATTTTCAAGCCAAGCGGTAACGCTTGGCGACTCGGAAAATGCGACCAAAACATGCGCTAGAGGCGTTTCGCCGCGTGGCCAAGGCGGCGAAACGCCTCTAGTCTCGCCGGAACGGAGGATGACATGCCCGAAAGCCCCATAGACACCAAACTGGCCACTGAGGCCGCCCTGCCGCTGGCCGGCGTGCGCGTGCTGGACCTGACGCTGGCCCGCGCCGGCCCCACCTGCGTGCGCCATTTGGCCGATTGGGGCGCCGAGGTGATCCGCGTGGAACCACCTGCCAATGGCGATGGCTTTGGTGGTGATCGCGATGGCTATGATTTCCAGAATCTGCATCGCAACAAGCGTTCCATTGCGCTCAATCTCAAATCCCCGGAAGGCAAGGCCGCGCTGATGAAGCTTGCCGCCAATGCGGATGTTTTGGTTGAGAATATGCGCGTGAAGGTGAAGCACCGGCTGGGTATTGCCTATGATGATCTGAAGGGGATCAACCCGCGCTTGATCTATGCCTCCATCTCAGGCTTTGGGCAGACCGGGCCTTATGGGGAACGCGCCGGCGTGGATCAGATCGCCCAGGGCATGGGCGGCATGATGACCATCACCGGTGAGCCTGGCCGCGGGCCGATGCGCGCCGGCATTCCCTTTGTTGATTTGACAGCGGGCAATCTTCTCGCGCTTGCGGTGATGATGGCGCTGTTCCAGCGGGAGAAAACCGGCCAGGGCCGCTATGTGCATACCAGCCTGCTGGAAGCCATGGTCTTCATGCTGGATCTGCAAGCCGCACGTTGGCTGATGGATGGTGAAATTCCGGGGCAGGCCGGCAATGATCATCCGGTGAATATCCCGATGGGCGTTTTCCCAACCGCCGATAAGCCGATCAATATCGCGGCGTCTTCGCCCAAGATGTGGGCGCAATTCGCGGAAGCCTTGGGGCGGAAGGATTGGCTCGAGGTCGAGGAATGGAAAACCCTGAAAGGCCGCAGTAATGATCGCGCGCGGCTGAACAAGACGATTGGTGAAGTCACCAGCACCAAGCCCAGCGAATACTGGATTGATCTGCTGGAACGCACTGGCATTCCTTGTGGGCCGATCAACCGCGTGGACCAAGTGTTTGAAGACCCGCAGGTGAAGCATCTGGCGATGGCGCTGCCCATGACAACGCCAAAGCGCGGCCTGACCCATATTGTTGGCACCGCGATCAATATGCAGGGGATTGAAAGCAGCGTGCGGCGTATCCCGCCCCGGCTTGGCGAACATTCTGCCGAAATTCTGCAACAGGCCGGCTATGGCGCCGCCGAGATTGAACAATTGCGCGCGCTTGGCGTGATCAGCGAAGGGTAAGAAAAATGGAATTTGCGGAAGGCAAGATTCTTGCCGAAATCAAGGATGGCGTTGGGCGCATTACCTTCAACCAGCCGGAAAAGCGCAATGCCATGTCGGTTGCGATGTGGGATGGCATGGGCCAGGCTTTGGATGTGTTTGAAAAAGATGCCTCGGTCCGCTGCGTGGTGCTGACCGGCGCGGGCGACAAGGCTTTTGTTTCTGGCGCTGATATCAGCCAGTTTGATAAGCTGCGCTCAGACGCCGATGCGCAAAAGGAATATGGTCGGCTGACGGCTGGCGGGCGCTTGAAGCTCGCTTCCTATCCAAAGCCGGTGATTGCGGAAATTCGCGGCTTTTGCATGGGCGGCGGGCTAGGCATTGCCATGTCCTGCGATATCCGCATCGCGGCCGAGGGTAGCCAATTCGGCATTCCGGCAGCCAAGCTTGGCATCGCCTATGGCTTTGACATGGTGAAGCATCTGGTCAGCCTGGTTGGCCCAGCGCACGCGCATATGATCCTGATGTCCGGCGAACGCTTTGATGGGCGGGAAGCCGAAAGGGTTGGCCTGATCAACAAGCTTGTGCCAGCGGATGCGCTGGCCGGCGAAGTGGCCAAGCTGACCGCGACGCTTGCGCAAAACGCGCCCCTTTCGCTTTATGCCAATAAGCGCACGGTGCAGGCGGTGTTGCAGGACCGCACGGATCGCGACATGGCCGCCATCAATGCCGCCATGACCGCCTGCTTCGATAGCGCGGATTACAAGGAAGGCCGCAAGGCGTTCATGGAAAAGCGCAAACCCGCCTTTCAGGGGCGGTAAGTTTAACCAAAGATAAGTTGAACCGGGCTGGCGGAACGCCATGTAACGTGTTCCGCCAATCCAAAGCTCAGGACGCCCGCTACCCCACATGGACGACGCCCTGCCCCCGATTGCCGGCAATCATCAGAATGCGCCAATCTCTCGCCTGATTGCGGAGGTGGTGGAACGCTGCCCCGGTGAACGCATCACCCTTGGCGAAATGGCCGAGGCTTTCGGCGACCGCGCCTTTGGCCTGCTGATCCTGCTGCTTTGCCTGCCGGGGCTTTTGCCAGGCATGGCAACCATTTTTGGCACGCCTATGTTGATTTTGGGTGTGCAAATGGGGCTTGGCTTTCGCAAGCCGAGGCTGCCTGGCTTCATCGCGCGGCAGAGCCTGAAGCGCAGCGATGTGATGCGGTTATCGAGCGGTTCTTCCAAAATGCTTTCGCGTGTCGAACGCTATGTCAGGCCGCGCCCTGGCCCCTTCACCAATAACACGGCGGATAAGGTGGTGGGCTGGCTCACGGCCTATGCCGCGCTGATGCTGATCCTGCCCGGGCCTGGCACCAATGGCCCGCCTGCCTTTGGCACCATCATCATGTCCCTTGGCGTGGTGGAGAATGACAGCAAGGTGGTTGGGATTGGCATTGTTGCGACCATCCTCGCCAATATTTTCGCAACCGCGGTCTTGCTCGCCATTGTCTGGTTTGGCGTTGAGGCGCTGGGTTACGTCTTTTGACTGTCAATGCTGCTGGACAAATCTTGCAAGTCTGACTAACGTCTCTTCATGCTTCGGTGGCCCGCAAGGGCTGAAACGGGAATGCGTGACACGGTGAAACCCACCGCCAATCCGCAGCTGCCCCCGCAACTGTAGGCGACTATATCTGCCCATAAGCCATTGCATGCATATGCGAGAAGGCGGGCAGAGAGGGGGATATCCCCCAGGTCGCGAGCCAGGAGACCGGCCGGTGCATAGTTGTCTCGCGCGTATCGGGCGGGGTGCACCGGTGCAACGGACCAAAGCTGTGCGGGCACGCCCGCGCATCTCCGTCAGCGAACAGCGTAGGAAATGCCCGAGAGCCGCAAGGCTTTGGGGTGCGTTGATACCTATGCTCGGAGGAATGCCGGATGAAACACCGGATTCTCGTATTATTGGCGCTTGCCCCCCTTGCCCCAGCCTGGGCGCAAACAGCAAGCATCCCTGAAACCGTTGTGACAGCAACAAGGATACCCACGCCGCAGGAACGCCTGCCGGCCGCGACCACAGTGATTGATCGGCAGATCATCGAAGAACGCGGTTATGTCACGCTGGCTGATGCGCTGGTGAGCGTGCCGGGTTTCCGCATTGTGCAGAGTGGCGGGCTTGGTCAGCAATCATCCGGCTTCATGCGCGGCACCAATTCAAACCATGTGTTGGTGTTGCGTGATGGTGTACCGATCAATGACGCAAGTGAGCCCAATGGCGCCTTCAATTTCGGCAATACGCTTTTGGGCGATATTGAACGCATTGAAGTCGTGCGCGGCCCGGTTTCCGCGATCTATGGCACTTCGGCGATTGGTGGTGTCATCAACCTCATCACCCGCCGCGCGCCTACTGACCGGCAGGCGCAACCTTATGGAGAGCTTGCCGGCGGCACCAATTATACCGCGCGCGGTGTGGCTGGTGTGGCAGGCACCATCGGCAATACGGATTACGGCGTAACGGGACAAAGCGTTTCCACACGTGGTTCAAACGCTGTGGCACCGCGCTTCTACAAGAATCAAGGAGAACGGGATGGCTTCCGATCCGCCGTGATCACCGCGCGCGGTGGCGTGAACATCGGCGAAACTGCGCCTGCCAATGTGCTTGGCATGACGCGGGTCGATGGGCTGGTGACGATGCGGGAAAACCGGTTTGGTCTGGATAACATCCCGAATGATGACCCGAATTATACCGGCGACGACCGAAACTGGATGGGGTTTCTACGCGGTGCAAATGAATTATTTGGCGGTAACTGGACCACGGGCCTGACGCTTTCAGCCACCGAGGATCGTCGACGCTACAGAAATTGGCCCAATGGCCTGAGCAGCAGCACCGCCGATGATCTCTATCGCGGCCGGCGCGAAAGGCTCGCCTGGGACAATACCGTCAGGCTGGCGGATTTTGGTATCCTCACCGCCAATAATCTTGTCTTCGGTGCAGGGTTTGAAAACGAAAGCGCTTTTACCAAATCAATCCAAAGCGGCTTCCGTCAGGATGTGGACAGATCGCAGCGAAGTGCCTTTGCCTATATCGGTACGCAGCATCGGCTTTGGGATCGGTTGGATGTGACCACCGCGCTGCGCCAGGATGACCCTGATGGCTTTGATGGCGCGACCACCTGGCGGCTCGGGGGTGTGCTTAGCCTGCCGGAAATTGCCTCGCGCCTGATTGCCTCTGGCGGCACTGCCTTCAAGGCGCCTTCAATCTATCAGCGCTATGGCATCAATAATTTCGGCTTCAAGGGCAATCCCGATTTGCGCCCGGAAGATGCCACCGCCTGGGAAGTCGGGATTGAAACCGATATCGCGCAGAACCTAACCGTGAGTGCGCTTTATTTTGAGAGCCGCATCCGCAACCTGATCAATTTTACGTCGAGTTTTTTGAGCTATGAGAATATTGCCCGCGCCCATATCCAGGGCGGTGAATTCGGCGTGAATTGGCGGCTTTCAGACAGTTTTTCTACGCGCGCCGCCTGGACCGTGCAGGAAGCCCGTGATGAGGTGAGAGACACACCCCTCGCCCGCCGCCCACGCAATAGCGCGAGCCTATCACCGCGCATTGCGCCCAGGGTGGATTGGGTGGATGTGCCGAATGCACGGCTGATCATTGCCCCCGAATTCATCTATATCGGCAAGGCATGGGATTATGTTTATCCCGACGATGGCGGCTTTGGCCGCAATAGCTATAGTGATGAGGGCGCAATAGCTATAGTGATGAGGGCTTCATCTTCAACCTAACCGCGTCCCTGCCTGTCACTCAGCAAATTACCGCCTTCATCGAAGCGCGCAACCTCGGCAATCGGCGCTATGAACCCGCCAATGGTTTCGTCATTCCGGGCCGTAGCGCCATTTTTGGCCTGCGGGGCGTTTTCTGAAACCGCGCGGGCGGCGGCGAGAATTCACCCCCTCGTCGCCCCCGGCACCCAAAGCACATCGCCGGCGCCATTACCATTCAGCCGCCGCGCGAGCACAAAAAGATGATCCGATAGCCGGTTCAAATAGCGGATCACGGCGGGGTTCACTTCTTCCTCCGCTGCCAGCGCCACCACCAGGCGTTCCGCACGGCGCACCACGGTGCGCGCGACATGCGCTGCAGCAGCCCCCGGCGTGCCGCCTGGCAGGACAAAGGATTTCAGCGCGGGCATTTGCCCATTCATCGCTGCCAATTCCGCTTCCAGCCGCGCCGATTGCGTATCGGCAACGCGCAGCCGCGCGCCGGCTTCGCCCGGCACACAAAGATCAGCGCCGATATCGAAAAGATCATTCTGGATACGCGCCAGCATCGCATCGGCCTCAGTATCTTCGCGCGCAGAAAGGCGCAGCATGCCGATTGCGGCATTCGCCTCATCTACCGTGCCATAGGCTTCAACGCGCAAGGCGTCCTTGCGCACCCGCGCCCCATCACCGAGTGAGGTTTGCCCACCATCCCCGCCGCGTGTGGTGATTACATCAAGCTTGACCATGTTTGAATTCCTGCAAAAGAGTCACATCGCCTCAGCGCCGCGCGGTTTCAAGGCGGAAATGCACTGCCGTGGTGATGCTGCCTGCCACCGGCAGATTGCCACGCTGCGCCGGGCGAAAGCGCCATGCGCGCAGGGATTGCAGCGCCGCCGCATCAAGCGCGCTGAAACCAGAACTTTCCAGAATGCGTATATCCGCAACCCTGCCTGATGGGTCCACGAATAATTCCACCCGTACCACGCCTTCTTCACCCCGGCGCCGGCTGGCTTCAGGATAATTGGGGCGACGGTTGCGCGCCGCATCCACCGCTTCCGGTGGAGAGGTGCGGCCTTCCAGCGTGAAGCTTTCCGTCCCTTGCAGCGCCGCATTCAGGCGCACTGGTTGAGGTGCCGCCGTCTGCGGCGCGCTTTGCCTTGTTGGGGAGCGTGGTTCGGCCGGCGCTTCGGCCATTTGGCGCGGTGCCTCAGGCGGTGGCGCCGCCACGGGGGTGGGGGGTGGTGGGGGCAATACCACTTCAGCCAAGTCCAAAGGCGCGGGGGGCGGTGGCACTGCAGGGGGTGGTGGCGGCGGCGGTGCCTCAGCAATACGGGGCGGTTCGGCTACCATCGGCGGTGGCGGCGGCATATCAGGGGCAGGCGGCGCGGCCGCCACTTCGGGCGGGGCGGCAGGGGATTCCACCTCCCCAATCTCAGGCGCGCCATCATAAATTACCGCAACGCCCTGGGCTTCGGCCTGGTCAGCCGAAAACTCCTCAACCACTGGCCAGAGAATCAGCAGTGCCGCCACCACGCCATGCAGCGCAAGCGACGCGCCAAGCCCAAAGCCGCGCGCCAGCAGCCTCACAGCACCGGCACCCCCTGCTGCTTCGCCTTGCCTTCGGGTTCGACATGAATGGTGATGATGGCGCCTTCAAGTTCCGCCTTCAGCGCGGCTTCGATCCGATCACAAATCTCATGGCTTTCACTGACGCGCATATCGCCCGGCACTACCAGATGGAATTCCAGAAAAGTGTGTCGCCCGGCATGGCGGGACCGCAGGTCATGCGCTTCGATCGCGCCGGATGCCTGTTCGGCCACAATGCGGCGGATGCGTTCCAGCGTTGCGGGTGGCACGGCTTCATCCATCAACCCGCCGACACTTTCGCGCAGCAAGCGCCCGCCGGAGACCAGGATATTGCCCGCCGTCAGCGCCGCCAGCAGCGGATCAAGCCATAAAATACCCGTGAGGGTGACAAGCCCAACACCGATCAGCACGCCAATGGATGTCACCACATCCGACCATAAATGCCGCGCATCCGCGATCAAGGCTGGGGAACGCAGTGCCTTGCCGCGACGACCAAGAAGCAGGGCCCAGGCGGCATTCACGCCGCTGCCCAAGGCCGCCATTGCCAAACCGACCCCGACCTGTTCCGGCGCGCGAGGCATCTGATAGGCGGCCCAGGCTTCATGCCAAATAAGCAGCGCCGCTACAATGATCAGCGCGCCTTCCAAAACGGCGGAGAAATACTCAACCTTGGCATGGCCATAAGGGTGGTTTGCATCCGCCGGCAAGGTTGAAAGCCGCACCGCCATCAGCGCGGCTAGTGCCGCTGCGACATTCACAATGCTTTCCAGGGCGTCGGCGTAAAGGGCGACGGATCCTGTGACCCACCAGGCAAGCGCCTTCAGGGCCAAAACCGCCACCGCAATCGCCACGCTGAAGGCGGCGAGTTGCGTGGCGTTGGAATGCCGGGCCTCAACCATGGCGGGGGTTTAGCCCAGGCGGCCTAGACCGAAAAGTACTTGGCCCGCGGGTGATGCAGCACAATGGCGCTGGTGGATTGTTCGGGATGGAGCTGCCATTCATCACTCAGCGAAACCCCAATCCGTTCAGCATCCAAAAGCTTGAGCAAGCCTTCCTGATCTTCCAGCTTCGGGCAGGCCGGATAGCCAAATGAATAGCGCCCGCCGCGATAGCCTTGCTGCAGCATTTTTTCGATATCGCGATCATCCTCGGCCGCGAAACCCAATTCGGCGCGGATGCGCTTATGGACATATTCCGCCAGCGCTTCCGCCATCTCCACTGAAAGCCCATGTAGATAGAGGTAATCCTGATAGCGGTTTTCCTCAAACCAAACGCGCGCGATATCGGATGCTTTTTGGCCCACAGTGACTACCTGCAGGCCAATCACATCGCGCGCATTCGGCCCATCATCCACATCGCGCACGAAATCGGCGATGCAATCGCCATCTTCCTTGGGCTGGCGTGGCATATTGAAGCGGCAGACTTCGGTCACGCCATCTTCCGCAAACAGGATCAGATCATTGCCTTGGCCAGCGCATTTCCAATAGCCATAAATTGCCTGCGGCTTCAGGATATTCTGTTCTTCCGCAAGTGCCAGCATGCGCTTGAGCATCGGGCGCAATTCCTGCTTGGCCCAGCCGAGGAAATCATCGAGCGAACGCCCTGCCTTCCGGAAACCCCATTGGAATTGATAGAGGCTGCGTTCATTGATGAAGGGCACCAGCGCCTTGGGGGCGGCTTCCAGCACACGCGCCCCCCAGAAGGGCGGATTTGGCACAGGGCTTTCGCCGGCCACGCGCCGGCGGCGGGTTTGCGCGTATTTCACATCAACGGGGGCAAAGCCGCGCGGGTCCGCCGTGCCGAGCGTGCGCTTTTCATTGCGCGCCTTGCCGGAGCGCTTGGTTTGCAGCGCGGCCAGATAATCATCAAAGCCATTGCCCATGACCTTGTCCATCAAGTGCAGGCCATCAAAGGCATCTCGCGCATAGGCGACACGCCCGGAAGCATAGGCGCGCACGCAATCATCTTCGACGTAATTGCGCGTCAGCGCAGCACCGCCGAGCAATACGGGAATATCCACGCCCTGGCGTGACATTTCTTCCAGATTCTCGCGCATCACCACGGTGGATTTCACGAGCAAGCCGGACATGCCAATGGCATGCGCCTTATGTTCGCGCGCTGCCGCGACAATTTCCGTGAGCGGCACCTTGATGCCCAGATTGACCACGCGATAGCCGTTATTGGTCAGGATGATATCCACGAGGTTCTTGCCGATATCATGCACATCACCCTTCACGGTGCCGAGGACGATGGTCCCTTTTTCTTGGCCTTCCACCCTTTCCATATAGGGTTCCAGATAGGCCACGGCGGATTTCATGGTCTCGGCCGATTGCAGCACGAAGGGAAGCTGCATCTTGCCCGCGCCAAACAATTCACCAACCACCTTCATGCCATCCAGAAGAACATCATTGATGATGGAAAGCGGGGCGATGCCCTTGGCCAGCGCATCAGCCAATTCATCATCCAGCCCCTTGCGGTCGCCATCAATGATGCGGTCCTTGAGGCGCCCTTCCACCGTCTCCGCCCGCTTCTTGGCGGTGGCATCGGCGGCTTTGCGGCCCGCGAAAAGCTCAAGCAGCTTTTGCAGCGGGTCATAGCCTTCGGTGCGGCGGTCAAAAATCAAATCCTCCGCAACCTTCACCTCCTCGGCTGGGATCTGGTGCAAGGGTTTGATTTTGGAGACATGCACAATCGCCCCGGTCATGCCGGCCTTCACGGCATGATCAAGGAACACGCTGTTCAGCACATGCCGCGCGGCGGGGTTGAGCCCGAAGGAGATATTGGAAAGACCGAGAATGATCTGAATATCGGGAAAAGCATCCCGGATCATGCGAATGCCTTCAAGTGTCCAAAGGCCAAGCTTACGGTCATCCTCATTGCCGGTCGCGACCGTGAAGGTCAGCGGGTCAATCATGAGGTCTGATTGCGGCAGCCCGTGCTTGTCGCAGGCGAATTCCACCAGGCGCCGCGCGATCCTCAGCTTATCTTCCGCGGTCTTCGCCATGCCGACTTCGTCAATGGTCAGCGCAATCACCGATGCGCCGAATTTCCGCGCGAGCAACATGCGGTCTTCGGCGGCTTTCTCGCCTTCTTCGAAATTGATCGAATTGATGATGGGCTTGCCGCTATGCAGCTTGAGTGCCGCTTCAATCACCGGGGTTTCGGTGGAATCAATCACCAGCGGGCCATTCACGCTGCTGGTGAAGCGGCGAATCACTTCGCTCATTTCCGCCATTTCATCGCGGCCGACAAAGGCGGTGCAGATATCAAGGCTGTTCGATCCCTCGGCCATTTGTTCGCGACCCATGGCAACGCAGCCATCCCAATCGCCCGCCGCCTGACGTTCACGCCAGGCCTTGGATCCATTGGCATTGCAGCGCTCGCCGATCGAGAAATAGGAATTTTCCTGGCGGAGCGCAGTCGCGGTGTAAAGGGAGGCGACGGAAGGCACCCAATGAAATTTGCGCTTGATGGGTGCGGGGCGATGCGCGGCACCGCCAAGCTTCCGCAGCATCGCATCCAGTGCCGTGATATGCGGGGTGGAGGTACCGCAGCAGCCGCCGATCAGGTTCAAGCCATCTTCAACAACAAAGCGTTCCATCCAGGCTGCGAGTTCTTCCGCGCCCAGCGGGTAATGGGTTTTGCCATCCACCAATTCCGGCAGGCCGGCATTGGGCTGGCAGGAAATCAGCCCCGGCCAGTTTTGTGAGAGCCAGCGCACATGTTCAGCCATTTCCTGCGGGCCGGTCGCGCAATTAAGCCCCATCAGCGGCACATCCAGCGCATGCACAACGGTGGTAGCGGCGGCGATATCGGGGCCGACCAAAAGCGTGCCGGTGGTTTCCACTGTTACCTGCACAAAGATCGGAATATCGGAACCCGCTGCCTTGCGCGCGATTTTCGCCGCATTCACGGCGGCCTTGATAAACAGCGTATCCTGATTGGTTTCTGTCAGCAGCGCATCCGCACCGCCCGCAATCAGACCGCGGCATTGTTCCACTAGCGCGGCTTCCAAAGCGTCATAGGTGATATTGCCAAGGCTTGGCAGCTTGGTACCCGGGCCGATATCACCCACCACCCAACGATGCCGGCCATCGGCGAAGCTCTCCGCCGCTTCGCGCGCCAATTCAACGGAAAGCTTGTTGATTTCAAAAGCGCGGTCTTCAAGTTCAAATTCGGCCAGCGTCACCGGCGAACCGCCGAAGCTATTGGTCAGCACCATATCGGCGCCCGCTTCGTAATAGCCGCGATGAATATCGCGCACGATATCGGGGCGCGATAGGTTCAATACCTCCGTGCAGTTTTCCTTGCCCCAGTAATCACGATCCACCTCCAGCGCCATGGCCTGTACGCGGCTGCCCATGCCGCCATCACAAAGCAAAACGCGGTCACGAAGGGCGTCGAGAAGATGCGGGCGCGCCATGGGGAAACCTTCAGGAAACGGGGGTGGAAACAGAAAGCGGCAGGCGTTCGGCAGACCAAAGACAGAGCGAAAGATCAGCGGGGATAGAGCTGACGCGTGGCGCGGTGCAGCCTGCACCGCCAAGCCAGCCGGCCATCGCGGCGTCATCAAAGCCAGGCCAGCGATGGGCGTAGCGTGTCAGCAGATCGGCGCGGTCATGCGATGCCAAATCCAGGATCAGCAGGCGCCCGCCGGGCCGCAAAACCCGCGCGGCTTCGGCCAAGGCGGCGGCGGGGTCTTCCGCGTAATGCAGCACCATGTGCAGCGTCACGGCATCAAACGCGGCATCGGGCAAAGGCAGCCGATACATATCCGCCTGCCGCACGGCGATATGCGCAAGGCCCCGTTCCGTCAGGCGGCTGCGCGCCAGTGCCAACATGTCGCGGGAGGCATCAATGCCAAGCCCTTCATCAATGCGGGGCGCGAGGCGTTCCAGAACACCACCTGTGCCGCAGCCGACATCAAGCAGCCGGCCAAGGCGCGGGCTTGGCAGAGCATTCAGTAGGGCGGTTTCAATCGCCTCGGTCGGCAGGCCCAGGGCGCGGGTTTCATCCCAATCGGCGCCGTGGCTGCGGAAACTATCGGAAGCGATGCGCGCCCGTTCCGCCGCCAGCCGCGCCGCAGCCCGCCGATCAGCGGCCAGCATCGGGTCCGATTCCGGCAGGCGGGCGAGGATTTGGCGGGCCAGATCAGCCTCTGGCGCCATTTGGAACCAGGCATTGGCGCCTTCCGGCGTGCGGGTCAGCAGGCCGGCTTCCACCAGAAGCTTCAAATGCCGGGACAGCCGGGGCTGGGATTGGCCGAGGATTGCCACCAATTCCGTGACGCACCAGGCGCCACGGGCACAAAGCGCCAAAAGGCGAAGCCGGGTGGGCTCTGCCGCGCCACGTAATTGGGAAAGGACATCCTGCATGGGGATGACATAGACATAAACATATTCTTATGTCTAGTGTCTGGTGCCGAAGGGCGGTAACACCGCACTGCTCAATCGTCCACTCATCTAGGCTGTCACCATGGCTTGGTCGCTCGATACGCGCATACCCGTCCACCTCTTAATGCCGGGTCAAAGCCCTGCACCGGGTATGGCCCTGCTTGCGGAAGCGCCGACCGCGGCTTCAGCCACCGCCATGGCGATCTTTACCCTGCAAGGCGTCCATGCGCCGGGGTGTGCCTGTTGTTCGCCACGCGGGCCGGTGGCGGAGGCCTTGGATCGCCTGTTTCTTGGCCGTGTCCGGGGGGAGCTTCCCTGGTTCACGGCCATCGCTGCCCTACCCCATAGCGCCGCAGGGGCCGAGGCGATTCGCCAGACCCTGACGCTGGATAAGGCGTGTTCAGCGCGCTTTCGTCTGCTGGGCTGACGCAAGCGTCCGCGTGGCGGTAAAGCCCTTCAGGCCTTTTTGTCGGTGGAGAGGTTTTTGACCTCATCCATCGCTTCCGCGAAGCGCTTTTGCAGCACCGACAATGCCTCACCGCTTGATCTTTGGATCAGATCGGCCAGTTCCTGCATTTGGCCCACAGCGCGCTCGTAGGTGGCCTTGGCCATTTCGGCGCGTTTGGCGGCCTGTTCCTGTGCATCGCTTGGTTTGGCCATGGAACGCATGGCATCCTGCATTTCCGCGACCGATTGCTGCACGATTTCCATATGCCGTTCGGCAACGGCACGTGCCCCTTCAAGCGCGACCCTATTGGCAGCCGAGATGGCTTCCAAATTCTTCTGCTGCGCTTTGGCAAGTTCCGTCATGTCCGGCATGGCCGGCAGACGAAATTCTGCCATGATTTTCGTGATGTCCATATTGGGCTTGAAGCTGAAGGGGTCGGTCATGGGGGGCTCCGGTTGAAGGATGCCCAGTATAAGCCGGCTTAGCCCAAGGTCACGAAGTTTCCGCAGCTTCCTGAAGCGGTAGCGGCGTGGCTTCGCCCCGCAATAGGCCAAGCGTACGGGCGATCCGTTCTGCTCGATCCAGCGCTGAATCCAGGGCCGCCATGGTGCTACCCATATCGGGGCTGTCATCACGTGCCCAGGCGCGGATCGTCGCCAGCCATACGCCCGTAAGCCCAAGCGCGAGCAGCCGCGCTTCACAGCTTTTTGCCTCAATTTCTGCGGCTTCCAGCATCCAGCGCATGGAAACACCGATATGAGGGGCAAGCGCCAGCGCCAGCAGGGGATCGCGGCGCATATCTTCAATCAGGCGCAGAATGCCTTCCCGATGGGGCTGCATGGCATCCAGCCGACGCATCAGCACGTCAAAAATCCGATCCCTTGCGGGCCCGTCCTGGCCAGGAATGGTACCGGCCAGAACGGCGTGATCCATCACGCGGCCATGCAGCAGCAAAAGATCCAGCCGCGTTGGGAAGCGTTCCCGCAGCATCGCCGCCTCCTTGCCTGCTTCCGCGGCAAGGCGGCGCATGGAAAGCCCTGGCCAGCCATGCCGGCTGATCACACGCCAGAGCGCCGCGACAAGGGAATGATCTTCGGGATCCATCATGGGGTCTCATTAAACCAGATTGACCGGTCCGCGCCAGATGAGCCTTGTTCGCCGGTGCGGACCAATGGCGCCGGGCAGGGGTTTGTCGCGGGCGGGGCTTTGCGTTTCACCCAGCGCGCGCGACCCCGCGTTGTTTTCAGTCCCCAAAAACATTCATGCCGTTCACGGGGATATTGATGATTCCGGGACCATCCAGGATGACTGGCGTAGGCAGCGGCGCCCACAATAACGGATTGCCCGCTGTAACCGCGTCAAACACGCCGATATGGGTGATGGTACCGGGGGTGCTGGTGAAGGTGAACCTTACTTGGGAAACATTGTATTGCAGGCCGGTGCCGAAAAAAGTGACCGCTTGGCGCGCATAGCCAGTGCCGGTTGGTTCGCCCGAAATACCTGAGACATCTGAACCACCGGTCCCGAGCGCGATAAAGACAGCGGCGGGCAGGGCTGGGCGGCGCCCGGCCGCGGCGCGGCTAAGCATGTTTTTTGCGTAATTGGTCAAGGAGGTCATGCGACTATTCCCATTGCGGCAGCTTCGACGAAGCCGAATGTTGCGGGGTGGTGGGCGCGTCCGACATATCGCTTGGGCATTGCAGAAGCGGTGATCAGACGCGTCAGGTTTCTCAGATCATCACGCAACAACTGCGCCATCTGGCCAGCGCCAGCTTGTGCCATCGCTCATTGCAAGGCGCTTGTTCGTGGCGCCGTCTGAGACATAAATGACGCAACGCGGATAGGTTGCCGCTGCCGGCAGGGTTGCCACCGTATAGGCCGGCAATTGCAGCGGCGAACCTGCCTGTACCGCGCCCGTGCCCTTGCCCAGCAGCAGTAACGCCACGTTTGTACCGGCGCCCTGCGCCGTGACTTGTGGCGGTGCTGTGCCGCCGGCCCCATTGATGCGCACGAAATTGACCGGCGTGGCCACGGCATTGACTTCAAGGGCAATATTGCCGCGGCTATTGAGCCGTATGGGCGCGATATTCTTTGCTGACAGCGCAGGGGGAATATTTGTGTCCGCCCCGGTTGCCGCAATGCTAGGTGTACCATCGGCTATGCTGCCGGTGACGGTTAGCTGATTGACGTTGCTGGCCGGTGTGGCGACGGCAAAGGCATGGGCGCCTGGCGCGCCACCCATCGAAATATTGCCTTCAGCAAAGCGCATCCGCTCAGTACCGCCAGCGCTGAGCGCCAAGGCGCCTGTGCTTGGCTGAAACAGCCCCGTATCTTCTGCGCCAACCATGGCGCCGGGCCGATCAGCACGCCCCGCCGGGGCGGCTGAAGCGACAAAGCCATTTGTGCTGGCATTGATCAACGGTCCGTCATTGCCATTGCCAAGCAATGCCGGTGAGCCAAGGAAAACCTTATTGGGTGCGCCGGTGATGACATTGGCCAGATGAATGGCGGTCGACCCATCATTCAGACGATTGAAGCGCTCAGCGCGAAGGGCAAAGATATCAAGCCGGTTATTGCTGCCATTGACACGAATGGCGTTGCTTTCAGCGACATCAACGCGAAGGTTGCCGATTTGCAGACGCACATTGTTGCTGTCGATCTGGATGCCAGCTGCGCCGGCCAAAGGTATTGGGGCACCTGCGCCGATGACCTCCCCCTGGGTTGTGATATTCGCGATCCGGCCTTCCACCCCATTTCCATCAATCCAGACGCCGTATTTCGAGAAATCCGCATAGATATTGCTGCCGTAGAATTTGGTTGTAACTCCCGATGCGGAGGAGCTGAAGCGGAGCGTGGAGCGCGCGCCGAGCACGAAGATATCGTCAAGAAAAACGCCATCAACCTTGCGGAAAACCAGGGCATCCTGATTTTTCTGTTGCCAGGCGAGGACATCCAGGTCGCTGGTCTGGAAGGTCCAGAAATGTACATGTTCCAGCCGGCAAATATCATAGCAGCGATCAATCTCCACGCCGCGGGTGAAGACCTGGCCGCGCAGGCGCTTGATGCTCATGCGTCCCGAATTGTCGCACCAAATGCCACGATTGACCGAAACCAGGAGGATGTTTTCGAAATCCACCGCGCCAAGACAATCCTGCACGCGGAAGACATAATCATAATCGGTCGGAGCCCAGGTGGCGGAAGGAAGCGGGTGATATTGACGAACGGCGATATCCCGAACGATGGATCCGCGGGCCATCGATCCTGAAAAGGTGAAAGGCGTAAAGCCGGTCTGGTCTATCTTGAACCAGGTTCCGTTTGCCTCATTCGGGCCTTCGGTGAAGCCTGAACCTTGCAGCGTGACCGTGACGCCATTCATGACAATGGGGCTCGCGATGCGATAGACGCGCGCACCAAATTGCAGGATGCCGCCGCCGGAGACCTTGAGAGCGTCGATTGCTGCCTGGATAGCTGGCCCGTCATCGACAAGGCCATTGCCGATGGCGCCGAAATCACGCACGTGAGCGGGCCGATCAGCGAAAAGTCCCTTACGCAGCTGTGCAAGGCTGGCGCGGCGCGTCGCGAGTGTTGAGCCGCTTTCTTGCACGATCGGCAGCACATCGGAATCGAGCGTGGCGGAGGCGGTTGGCAGCGCGCTGATCTTAGTGTCTGACATGGGTTACCTTTCCATGGTTGTGGCCAGCGCTTCGGAGTTTTGATCCGAAGCTCGGCGCGATATGGGTTTTTGGGATTGGAATGGGCTTCAAAACAGCAGCAATTGGCCACCTTGTTCGAGCAGGAGAACGCCGCCATCTTCAGTCAATAAACGGGGCGGCGCGCCGATGGCGAATGGCGCTGAAAGTGTGGCGTGATTGGTATCAGCCGTATTGAACGCCCGAACGCGGGTATCAGCCGTATTGAACGCCCGAACGCGATAGCCGCCGCCTGGGGCCTGCGCCGGAAACAGGACACTCGCCCGGCGATTGGCGACTGCGGAGGAAAGAGTGGCAAGCACGGTTCCGGCTGTATTGCGCAGCTGGAAGGTGATGTTGCTGATATTGCCCTGGATGGTGACAGCGACGGGGATGGAGGCACCGGATTCTATGGCATCGGGAAACGCATCAAAGATGATGGCGCGCGCTTCGGGATTTGCTGTCAGGATAGGGCTGAAGGGGAAATTGGCCGAACGCTGAATGGTTGGTGGAGCGCCAGAGGCATCCAATACCGTTGGGGCGCTGGTCAGATTCCCGTAGCGCAATGAAAGCATTGTGCTGCCATCACTGGCCTGCACCATAATAACGTCGCCAACGCGCACACGATCAGCATCGGCGGCGAAATAGCCTGGGGCTTCGGTTTCGGCTCGGCTATCCGTGGTGCGGTAATGCCATAGGGTGAAGCCATTCGCGGTGCTGAGCACCGTGAGGTTGGTGGCGATGAAGGGCATGGACGCTCCTGATGCGTTGCGCGCAGCAGGGCAGGCGCCCGGCTGGTGGCAAGCTTGGGTGAAGGTTCTGGGAGAAGGGGAGGGGAGCTTCGGGCGCAATTCGGACCTTGATGAGGGGTCAGATAAAGGAGAATAAACCTATTGTCAAGGAAAAAAAGCTTTTAGGGCCAAATTTTTTCCGCCCCTCAAGATCACGCCAAATTCCGCTACAAGGGGATTCTTGCTTGCGGAGTCCGCTGCCCATGATCCTTCGGCTTATTGCTTTTCTCGTTCTGTTGCTGCCAGGCATCGCCACGGGGCAGGAACGCGTGGTCAATGTCTATAATTGGTCGGATTACATAGACCCTTATGCCGTGCAGCGCTTCACGCGCGAAACGGGCATTCGCGTGCGCTATGATGTCTATGACAGTCTGGAAACTCTGGAAGGCAAGCTTTCCGCCGGGCGTTCGGGCTACGACATCATTGTGCCGACCAGTGAACCAAGCTTTGCGCGGCTGCTGCGCGCTGGGGCGCTGGCGCCGCTGGATCGTGCGCGTATTCCTAATTGGCGCCATCTTGATCCGACGCTGATGGCGCGGGTGGCCGAGATTGATCCGAGCAATCGCCATGGCGCGATTTATTTGTGGGGCACCGTCGGGCTTGGTCTCAGGCTTGATCGGATCAGGGCGATTGCGCCTGATCTGGCGCTGGACAGCTTGGACACATTGTTCAAGCCAGAAAACGCTGCGCGGCTGGCGCGGTGCGGCATCATGGTAATGGATAGCGCCACCGATGTGCTGCCTTCCGTACTGCGCTGGGCGGGGCGTGATCCGAATGCGCATGGGCTTGATGATCTGCGCGCGGCGGAACAGGCGCTGATGGGGATACGCCGGCATGTGCGCGCCATTATCCCGTCTAGCGCCATTCTGGATGCGCTGGCCAATGGTGAAGCCTGTGTGGCGCTTACTTATTCCGGTGATGTCATTCAGGCGCAAGCACGCGCAAAAGAAGCCGGGCGCGGGGTGGAAATTGGCTATGTTGCGCCGCGCCAGGGCGCGCAGCTTTGGTTTGACATGCTGGCAATTCCAGCTGATGCGCCAAACAAGGAAGCGGCGCATGATTTCATTAATTTCCTGCTGCGCCCCGATGTGATGGCCGGCATCACCAATCATGTGCGCTACCCGAATGCGGTGCCGGGCTCGCTTTCTGCTGTTGATGTCGCGGTGCGTGAAGACCGCAATGTCTACCCGGATGAGGCAATGCTGGCCTCTAGTTTCATCGCCAGCACCCCGCCGCGCGACATTGAACGCGCGCGCAGCCGGTCATGGTCGCGTTTCAAGGCGGGCCGTTGATCCTGTGCTGATCGCGACTGCGCTGGAGAAGCGCTTTGGCGCGGTGCGTGCTTTGGCCGGGCTTGATTTGGCGATCAAGCCTGGGGAGTTCTTCGCGCTGCTTGGCGCATCGGGTTCCGGTAAATCCACGCTGCTGCGTGTGTTGGCTGGCTTTGATGCGCCGGATGCCGGTACGCTTAGGCTGGATGGGCAGGATTTGCGGCCCGTGCCCCCCTGGGCGCGGCCCATCAACATGATGTTCCAATCCTATGCGCTGTTTCCGCATATGAATGTCGCTGACAATATCGCCTATGGGCTGAAGCGCGCCGGGGTGCCAGTGGAAGAACGCCGCAACCGTATTGCAGCGGCGCTTGAACTGGTGGGGTTGCAAGGGCTGGAAGCGCGGAAGCCGCAGCAGCTTTCCGGCGGGCAGAAGCAGCGTGTGGCGCTGGCGCGCAGCCTGGTCATGCGCCCGCGCTTGCTATTGCTGGATGAACCCATGGCGGCGCTGGATGCGGGGTTGCGCGAACGCACGGGGCTTGAACTCCGTGCCCTGCAACGCAAGACCGGCGCGGCCTTCATCATGGTCACGCATGATCAGCAGGAAGCCCTGGCACTCGCTGATCGGATCGCCGTGCTGGAAGGCGGGCGCGTCGCGCAAATCGGGCCGCCGCAGGAAGTTTATGCGCGGCCCGCGACGCGCTTCGTCGCACGCTTTCTGGGCGCGGCGAATGTGCTGGAAGGGCGGATGCGGAATGGCGTGTTTGAAAGCAGGAAGTTTATGCGCGGCCCGCGACGCGCTTCGTCGCACGCTTTCTGGGCGCGGCGAATGTGCTGGAAGGGCGGATGCGGAATGGCGTGTTTGAAAGCGCGGAGGCGGGCGCGGATATCGCCATGGGCTTGCCCACGGACACAGTCGCCATTGCCTTGCGTGCGGAACAAATCCGGCTGGCCAGCGCTGATGAAGCGCCTTCTGTGACGGGTATTCTGGAAGATGCCGCGTTTCGTGGTGATGATTGGCTGATGGTTGTTCGCCTGCCGGGTGGTGCTTCCCTGCGCGTGCTGCATAACGCGCCACCGCCCGCGCCCGGTAGTGCGGTTTCGTTAACCTGGGAGGCGGGTGCGGTGGTACCGCTTTTCGCCTGATGCCGCGCGGCATCCTGCTTGCGCCGCTATGGACTTGGTTGCTGCTGCTGGTCGCGGCGCCCCTGTTGATTCTGGTGGTGATGGCCTTGGCGACACCGGCAGATGGTGTGCCGCCCTTCATGCTCGGCTGGCGCTTTGCCGCCTTCGCCATGCTGGTCGAAGATTTTTATTATGCCGATGCTTTGGTTGCGGCTTTGCGCCTGGCGGCGACCACGGCAGGGCTTTGTCTTTTGATCGCCTATCCCATGGCGCTTGGCATGGCGGGCGTGCGGCCAGCCTGGCGACTTCCCATGCTTGCGCTGCTCATGTTGCCCTTCTGGACAGGATTTCTGCTTCGCATCGGGGCCTGGATTGGGTTGTTGCGTGATGAAGGCCTGATTAATCATCTGCTACGTGGCTTGGGAATCACTGATGCACCTTTGGCCTTGCTCTATACCGAAGGCGCGATGCTGGTCGGCATGGTGCACGCCTATCTGCCTTTTGCGGTGCTGCCGATTTTCACCGCACTGATCCGGCTTGACCCCGCATTGTTGGAAGCGGCGGCTGATCTTGGCGCGCGGCCGGCGCGGGTATTTTTCAGCGTCACCCTGCCGCTGACCTTGCCTGCGGCGGCGGCGGGCTTCCTGCTGGTGTTCATTCCGGCGGCTGGGGAGTTTGTCATTCCCGAATTGCTTGGCCCGCCAGAGGCGCAGGTGATTGGCCGGGTGCTCTGGCAGGAATTTTTTCAGAACCGAGACTGGCCCCTGGCGGCGGCTTTGGCGCTGGCCTTGCTGGCGCTGCTGATCCTGCCCATCCGATGGTTCCAAAGACTGGGGGCGGGGGCATGAAGCCGGGCGGGGTGGTGCGCGCGGTGATGCTGGCGGGCTTCCTGTTCCTGTGGCTGCCCATCCTGCTGCTGGTGGGCTTTGCCTTCAGCGCGGATCGCATCCCCTTCCAATGGGGCGGGTTTTCGCTGCGCTGGTTCGGCGTGCTGGCGGCCAATGAAAGGCTGCTGGAAGCCGTTTGGCTTTCGCTGCGTATCGCGGCGGCTTCTGCGACGCTGGCGGTGCTGGCGGGCGGTGGCATTGCCTTTGCGCTGGCGCGGTTTGGTCCCTTTCGCGGGCGGGCGCTGTTCGGCGCCTTGATCGGCGCGCCACTGGTGCTGCCGGAAGTTGTGATTGGGCTTTCGCTGCTGCTGCTTTTTGTCGCCCTGGAAGGTGTGATCGGCTGGCCCGCGGGGCGTGGCGCTTTCACCATCCTGCTTGCCCATGCCAGTTTCGGTGCAGCCTATGTCGCCGTGGTGGTGCAGGCGCGCCTCGCAGAAGCCGAACGCAGCCTGGAAGAAGCCGCGATGGATTTGGAGGCAACACCCTTGGTCGCGTTTTGGACCATCACCTTGCCCCTGATCGCGCCGGCCCTATTGGCGGGATGGTTGCTGGCCTTCACGCTTTCGCTTGATGATGTGGTGGTTGCCTCCTTCGTTTCCGGGCCGGCAGGAACCACGCTGCCGATTGCGCTGTTTTCGATGCTGCGGTTGGGCGTGACCCCAGAGGTGAATGCGCTCGGCGCGCTCGTGGTGTTGGTGGTGGGCAGCATGCTGGCCTTGGCGCTATGGCTGTTCGGGCGCGGGCGGGCGTGATGCGCCGCCATGATTCGGCCCTGAGGTTTGACGTATAATCGCGAAATGCGCGTTCTTCCCCTCGTCCTTTTGCTGCTGTTGGCCGCCTGTGCCGAACGCTGGGAAAAGCCCGGCGCGACGGAAGCCGATTCGGATACCGCGCAAGCCGCCTGCAGCGCCCAGGCCGCCGAGGAGATCAAGCCCGCCATGGTCTGGATGCAGGTGCAGCCGGCCTATTGGGAACCGGGTGAGACCCATTGCTGGACCGCCCCTAATGGTGTCACGCGCTGCACCCGCCGCCCGCCGCGCCTCCGCCCGCCGATCTATGATTGGGTGGATGTGAATATCCCGGCCCGTCAGGAAGCCCGCGCCAAATGCCTGGCTGAGCAGGGCTTCACTTATAAGGGATTGCGCCCGCTGCGGCTTTTTTGAGCATCCCTGGGTTGATGCTGAGGGGGTGCGGGATTAGTTTGCCGCGTCTCCTGCAAAGGTTCCCTGACCCATGAAGCTCATCGCGGATCGTCTCGATCGAATTTCGCCCTCCCTCACCATTGCCATGACCGCCAAGGCGCGCGCGCTGAAGGCGGCCGGCAAGGATGTGATTGGCCTTTCCTCCGGGGAGCCAGATTTCGACACCCCGCGCAATGTGAAGGACGCAGCGATTGCGGCGATTGAACGTGGTGAGACGAAATACACCGATGTCGCCGGCACGGTAGAACTCCGCAAGGCCATCTGCGCCAAGTTCAAGCGTGATCATGGCATTGACTATACGCCGGAAGAAATCCTGGTCGCCACCGGCGGCAAGCAGGTGATCTTTGACGCGCTGGTGGCGACGATCAATCCAGGCGATGAGGCGATCATCCCCGCGCCGTGCTGGGTTTCCTACCCGGATATCGTGGCGCTGGCGGAAGGCACGCCGGTAATCGTGCAATGCGGCCAGAATTCCGGATTCAAAATGACCGCTGAGCAATTGGAAGCCGCGATCACGCCGCGCACCAAATGGCTGATCCTGAACAACCCCTGCAACCCGACCGGCGCTGCATATAACGCCGCTGAGTTGAAGGCGCTGACGGATGTGCTGATGCGCCATCCGCATGTCTGGGTTTTCACCGATGATATCTATGAAAAGCTCGCCTATGATGGCTTTAAGCCGGCGACGGTGTTGGAAGTGGAGCCGCGCCTGAGGGACCGTACGGTCACCATGAATGGCTGTTCCAAGGCCTATGCCATGACCGGCTGGCGCATCGGCTTTGCCGGCGCGCCCATTTCACTGATCAAGGCGATGGATAAGCTGCAAAGCCAATCCACTTCCAATACGTCTTCCGTGTCTCAGGCAGCGGCGGTTGAAGCACTGACCGGGCCGCAGGATAGCATTGAGGATATGCGCAAGGTCTATGAACGCCGGCGCAATCTGGTGGTGGATATGCTGAATGCGGCGCCGGGCTTGCGCTGCCATAAGCCGGAAGGCGCGTTTTACGTTTTCCCGGATATGCGCGGCTGCATCGGCAAGACCACGGCGGGTGGCAAGAAGATTGAAACCGATGAGGATTTCACCATTGCGCTGTTGGAAGAAGTGGGCGTTGCCACCGTGCATGGCGCAGCCTTCTTGAGCCCGGGGCATTTCCGCATTTCCTATGCCACTTCGGATGACGTGCTGAAGGAAGCCTGCACGCGCATTAAGAAATTCTGCGCGGGCATGAAGTGACGCCTGATTTCCGCCTGCGCCCCGTTGAGGAGGCGGATTTCGAACCCTTGCTGACCCTGAGTATCTTGAGCCCGGGGCATTTCCGCATTTCCTATGCCACCTCGGATGACGTGCTGAAGGAAGCCTGCACGCGCATTAAGAAATTCTGCGCGGGCATGAAGTGACGCCTGATTTCCGCCTGCGCCCCGTTGAGGAGGCGGATTTCGAACCCTTGCTGACCCTGAGTATCCGCGTTTTGCGCGTGGATCTCGAACGGCTTGGCCGCTTCAGGCCGGAACTTCGGCGCGAGCGATTTCGTGCGGTTTTCCATCCCGCCACGCTTTCGGCGATTGAAGTGGCCGGCCTATGCGTTGGGTGCATCGGTGCTGAACCACGCACTGACCATCTCCATATTCATGCCTTTTACGTGCAGCCCGAATTTCAGGGACGCGGGCTGGGGGCGGCAGTGCTGGCGCGGGTAACCTGGCGCGGGTAACAGGGCAATACCCCGGCCTGCCTGTCAGGATCGAGGTGCTGAAGGGAAGCACTGCCTTGGGCTTTTGGCAGCGGCAAGGCTTCGGGAAAACGGGCGAAGAGGATTTCGACCTTTTGCTGGAACGGCCAGCGCCGCTTGGCTAAGCCGCCGGAGCGCCGTAATCTGTCAACGTCGTTAACAGGAAGTTTTCTCCATGCCCGCCCTTGCCGAACGTCTGAACCGCGTTTCTGTCTCTGCCTCTGTGATCATGACGATCAAGGCGCGGGAATTGGCGGCGCAAGGCATTAAGGTGATCAGCCTGGCATCTGGGGAGCCTGATTTTCCATCACCGCCGCATGCCATTGAAGCGGCGCATCAGGCGGCGCTGGCGGGCGATACCAAATACCCGCCGCAGGATGGCACCAGGCGGCTCAAGGAAGCGGTGCAGCGGAAATTCAAGCGCGACAATAACCTTGATTACGCCTTGGATGAGATCATGGTCACCAATGGTGGCAAGCAAAGCATCTTCAATGCCTTCATGGCGACGATAGATCCTGGCGATGAGGTGCTGATCCCCGCCCCCTATTGGGTTTCCTATGCGGAAATGGCGAAGGTTGCGGGCGGTGTCCCGGTGACCATCAACTGCCCGCAGAATAATGGCTTCAAGCTGCGGCCTGAGGATTTGGATGCCGCCATCACGCCCAAGACCAAATGGGTGATGATCAATTTCCCGAATAATCCAACCGGGGCTGCCTGTTCGCGTGCGGAAATGCAGGCGATTGCGGCGGTGTTGATGAAGCACCCGCATGTCTGGATCATGACCGATGATATGTATGAACACCTGATCTATGACGGGTTTGAATTCTGCACGATTGCCGATGTGGAACCGCGCCTGAAGGACCGCACGCTCACAGTGAATGGCGCGTCCAAAACCTATGCCATGACCGGCTGGCGCATTGGCTTCTGCGGCGGGCCCAAGGCGCTGATCAAGGGCATGATGAATATGCAGGGCCAGGCGACGGCGGGGGTTTCCACCATCTCCCAGGCGGCAGTCGCTGCCGCCTTGGATGGCCCGCAGGATTTGGTGCGCGAAAGGGCGGAAGAATATCGCCAGCGCCGCGATCTGGTGGTGGATATGCTGAATGCCGCGCCGGGGATTTCCTGCCACAAGCCGGAAGGCGCGTTTTACGTCTTCCCGAATATCGCTGGCTGTATCGGCAAAACCTCCAAGGGCGGGCGCAAGATCGAAACCGATACGGATTTCGCCATGGCGCTTTTGGAAGAAAAATATGTCGCAACCGTGCAGGGCACGGCCTATGGCATGTCACCCTATTTGCGGATTTCCTATGCGACCAATACGGAAAACCTGCGTGAGGCCTGCGGCCGCATTCAGGAGTTCTGCCGCGAATTGAGCTGAAGGCGCCATGCTCCGCGCCGGGCGCGATTCGGATGCGGCGGGCTTCATTACGCTGATCCGGGATTGCTGGGCTGAGTATCCCGGCTGCGTGTTTGACCTGGACGGGGAAGTGACGGAACTCCGCGCCCTTGCCAGCTATTTTGCCGAACAAGATGGCGCGCTTTGGGTGGCGGAAGAAGCCGGCGCGGTGGTGGGCATGGTGGCGGCGCACCCGCTGCACGGCACGCCGGATTGGGAGATTTGCCGCATGTATGTTGCGACGAGCCAACGCGGCACCGGTGTGGCTGCGGCCTTGCTCAGCACGGCCGAAGCCCATGCGCGTGATGCGGGGGCGGAGGTGATCCGGCTTTGGTCCGACACACGCTTCACCCGCGCGCATACATTCTACGCGAAGCTGGGTTATGTGCGGCAGGGGCCGATTCGCGTTTTGAATGATCTGTCCAATTCGCTTGAATTCCCCTTCATCAAGCCGGCGCGCGGTGTCGCGGTGCATCTGCTGGATGCCTCGGCAGCTGAACATGCCGAAAGGCCCTTGGCGGATATCCTGATCGCCTGTGTTGCCGCCGGCGCTTCAGTTTCCTTCCTGCCGCCATTGGGTGCCGAGGCCGCGCGTGATTTCTGGCGCCGCAGCCTGGCCGATATCGCGCTTGACAAGAAAGCCCTTTGGGTCGCCTGGGTGGATGGCGTGCTGGTGGGCACTGTCACGCTTGATCTGGCGATGCCGCCCAATCAGCCGCACCGCGCGGAAGTCGCGAAGCTATTGGTGCGCCCGGAAGCGCGGCGGCGCGGCGTCGGGCGGGCGCTCATGGCGGCTTTGGAAGTGGAAGCGGCGCAGCGCGGGCGGCGGTTGCTCACACTCGATACGCGCGCCGATGATGCTGGTGAAGCGCTGTATCGAAGCCTTGGCTGGGCAGCGCGGGCGGCGGTTGCTCACACTCGATACGCGCGCCGATGATGCTGGTGAAGCGCTGTATCGAAGCCTTGGCTGGCAGGAAGCCGGGCGTATTCCAGGCTATGCACTGAACGCGGATGGCAGCGCTGCGGCGACTAGTTTCTTCTACAAGCAGATAGGTGGCGCATGATCTCGACCGATTGGTGCCGCATGATGGCGGCCTATAACAGCGAAATGAACCGCCGGCTTTATGCTGCGGCGGATGGGCTTGATGCCAGCGCGCGTGAAGCCGATGGCGGTGCCTTTTGGGGCAGTATTCAAGGCACGTTTTGCCACCTCCTTTGGGGCGACACCACCTGGATGAGCCGCTTTGACGCTTGGGAAAAACCTGCAGTCGGCATGAAGCAAAGCCCTGTCATGATCACGGATTGGGCTGAGTTGAAAGCACGCCGCCAAGCCGCGGATGCGAAGATCGAAGCCTGGGCAGCGCGCCTTACACCCGAAGGCCTGGCTGCGCCGCTGACCTGGCATTCCACGATTATCGCACGCGATGTCAGCATGCCGCTATGGATTGCGGTGGGGCATTTCTTCAATCACCAGACGCATCATCGCGGCCAGGCGCATGCGCTGCTGACGCGCGCAGGTGCCGCGACGGGCGATACGGATTTGCCTTGGGTGCTCGACCTTCAGGCGCTTGGGTTGCTGTCGCCTAACGCCGCAGAAAATCCTTGAGCCAGGCCAGCACTTCCTCCGGCGCTTCCTCAGCCAGATAATGCCCTGAAGCCACTGCGCCACCCGTCACGGGGCCGGCCGCGTAATCGCGCCAAATCGTCAGCGCATCATACCATTTGGGGATGCTGCCCTTGGCCCCCCAAAGTGCGAGCAGCGGGCAAGAGATTTTCTGCCCCGCCGCGCGCGACGCACGGTCATGGTCCAGATCAATCGTAGTGGCGGCGCGGTAATCCTCACAAATCGCAGCGACCGTCCCGGGCAGATGCAAAGCCGCCAGATAATCCGCGCGCGCTTCAGGGTGAAAGAAGGATTTGTCCTTGGGTTCGCGCGATGTGTGCAGATCAAACCAATCTTCGATATCGCGTAGGATCATGCGTTCCGGCCTGTCATGCGGCTGGGCCAGCCAGAACCAATGATAATAGCCAAGACCAAAGGCCATATCCGCGCGTTCGAAATGTTCAAGCGTGGGGATGATATCCAGCACGCAAAGCCGTTCCACCGCATCCGGTGTATCCAGCGCCAGCCGATGCGCCACCCGCGCGCCGCGATCATGTGCGACAATTTGAAAGCGGGAAAAGCCAAGCCCCGCCATCAACGCCACCATATCGGCGGCCATTTCGCGCTTGGCATAGGGCGCGTGATTGGCGCTGACCGGTGGCTTGGATGAAAACCCATAACCGCGCAGATCGGGTGCAATCACGGTGAAGTCACGCGCCAGGATCGGCGCCACGCGATGCCACATGGCGTGCGTCTGTGGATTGCCATGCAGCAGCAAAAGGGGCGGGCCAGAACCCGCGCGGCGGAGCCGGATGCTCTGCCCATTGGCTTCCCGCGTTTCCAGCGTGAAGCCGGCAAAGAACGCCATATCAGCCGCCGCGTCGGGCAGCGCCGGGCCTGCCGGCATCAAAGCCCAGGAAGCCCGCTTCAAGCTGCGCCGCGCCGCCATCATTGGCAAAAAGCCGGGGCTTGATTGAAACACTCGGCGCGCGCGGCCCCAGCCGTGAAAGGCGCAGTGCTTCCTGCTGCGCGGCACGTTCGGCGCGTTCCTGTTCGGCACGGGCAGCGGCGGCGCTGCGCGCATTGCTCGGCCCGGAACTGCCGGCCATGCCGCGTGCGGAAAGCAGATAGAACAGGATATCATTGCGCCCCTGATCCACTGCCCAATCGGTGGGCGTCAGGCCAAGGGCGTTGCGGCCATTGAGGTCCGCGCCGCGATTGACCGCATCGCGCGCGGCGGCCAGATCGCCGCGCGTAATGGCATCGAATAGCGCGGGCGTTGGGGAAAGATTGGCGCTCTCATCAGCTGGAATGGGATCTGGCGCACGGCGCGCGGCCAGGCCGGGCAGGGCAGGGGGGCGTTGCTGCCGCGCACCTGGTTGGCCGGGCGGCGCCGCAAATTGCGCGGCGGCGGGCTGGATATCGGTGATCAGCAGGGCGATCACGGCCAAGGGGAAGAGGCGCGGCAGGGCTTTCATGGGGCGATATTAGCCGCGCCGCGCTTTTCCTGCCAGCGCTACCCCCAGGGGCCGCGCTGGGCTTGTGGTTTTTCCGTCGGCAGCGCCTGCCCCCAGGGGCTGCCGCTTGGCTGCGCGCCCATGCTGGCGGCCAGCTTTTCCAGCGCTGCCACGCGGTTTTCCGTGCGTGGATGGGTTGAGAACAAATTATCCATCCGCGCGCCCGAAAGCGGGTTGATGATGAACATATGGGCGGTCGCGGGATTGGCCTCGGCCCGCTGATTCACGCGCTGATGGGCATAATGTTCCAGCTTCTGAAGCGCCCCGGCCAAGGCCATGGGTTGGCCGCAAATCTCGGCGCCCATCTTATCGGCCTCATATTCGCGTGACCGGCTGATCGCCATTTGCACAATCGCCGCCGCAATGGGGGCCAGGATCACCATGAGCAGCATGCCGATAGGGCCAAAAGGGCTTTGCCCCTGCCGATCACGCCCGCGATTGAACATCATGCCGAATTGCGCCAGTGCCGAAATGGCGCCGGCGATGCTGGCCGTGACGGTCATCACCAGCGTGTCGCGGTTCTTGATATGCGCCAGTTCATGGGCGATCACGCCTGCGGCTTCCTGTTCCGAAAGCATCTCAAGCAGGCCGGTATTCACCGCAACTGCGGCATGTTGCGGGTTCCGCCCCGTGGCGAAGGCATTCGGTTGGGCTTCGTGGATCACGTAAAGCGCCGGCATGGGCAGGCCCGCATTGGCGGCAAGCTGCGCCGTCATTTCATAAAGCCGCGGCGCTTCCTGCGGGCTGATGTGCTGGGCATTATGCATCCGCAGCACCATCTTATCGCTGTTCCACCAGGAGAATAGGTTCATGCCACCGGCGAAAAGCAGCGCCATGATCATGCCCTGCTGGCCGCCAATGACTTGCCCGACCACGCCAAAAAGCGCGGTTATGGCTGCAAGCAGGATGACGGTGCGTGTATAGCCGGCCATGAGGCGCCTTTCCCTTTCCCTCAATGCAATACGTTACAGATCCCAGGTGATTTTGTCATGACCGAGAAACCCGCTGCCGAAACCCCGGCACCCCCCGCGCCGACGCCCGCCAAGGCGCCCCCTGCCAAACCGAAGGAGATTGGCGGCCCCAAGGGCCCAGAACCAACCCGCTTTGGCGATTGGGAACAGAAGGGCCGCGCCAGCGATTTCTGAGGCGGAGGCCCCGGGACGGGAGGCGAACGCGCTTGTGCCAACCAGTGAAGCATGCCCACCATATATTGGAGCGATCGTGCAAAACACTCGCCCGAGTCGCGCGTTTTTGTTTTGTTCGTTTTGTCGCGTCTAATGCATTGAAAAAAATGAAAAATAATCTTGATCAGTTCGGTTAAATGTTGCTTTTTGGTTCACTTTGGCGGGTTCGAAGCGATTTTCCTATCGCGAATCGGGCGCGCCAGCGCTGCCTCAGCGGCGTGCCAAAAGCAGGGCAAGCACCATGATAGCGCCCGCCGCCAGCGCCAAGGTGACAGGCAGGCCAAAGACCATCGTCCCCAACCCATAGGCGATGGGCCCAAGGGATTGGCCGCCGAAAAAGGAAAAGGCATGCAAGGACATGGCACTGCCGCGCGCCTGCGGGGCAAGCTCGGTCGCGCGGGTCTGGATGGCGTTGTGGATCATGTAGAAGCCAAGCCCAAGCCCCAGCCCCGCCAAGGTCGCCACTGCCAGGGATGGTGCCAGGGCGAAGCCAATCAGCGCCAGGGCGCCGGTGGCGCCGCCCATGCGGATAACGCCGGCCTGACCAAAACGGGCCAGCAAAGGCGCGACCAGGGCAGCGAATAGCAGCCCGCCCAGGCCAAAGGCGCCAATCGCAAAGCCCGCTTCCATGGTGCTGCCAATGGCGCGTTCGATCAGCAGCGGCGCGATGAAGGGGAAGACGCCGAAAACCAGGCCACCTTCCACCGCGACCGCGGCGAATAAGGGCAGCGCGGCGGGGTTGGCGATGATGCCGCAGTAGCGTTGCAGCGCGACTATCGGGTCATAGCGCGTCATGACTTCGCGCGCGGCGCCGCGCGCGGCCAGGATCAGGGCAACCAGGCCAAGAAAGGCGGCGATGGCGCAAACAACCAGCACGCCGCGCCAGCCGGCAATGGCGGCAATCGGCCCCGCCACCACGCCGCCGGCGATTTGCCCGCTAATGCCAAAGATCAGAATGCGCGACAGCGCCACCTGCCGGTATTTCAGCGATACCGCATCCCCCATGATGGCGAGCGTGAGCGGCATCATCCCCCCCGCCGCCATGCCGGAGGCGGCGCGGAAGGCCATCAGCCAGCCAAAGCTCGCCGAAACCGCGGCGGCGAACAGCATCACGCCCAGTAGCGCGACACAGATCATGACTATGCGGCGTTTGCCGATGGAATCCGCGACCGGCCCCAGAATTGGCTGCACCAGCGCGAAGGGGAGGGTATAGGCGGTGCCGAGCAGCGCGGCCTCGGCCGCTGTGACGCTGAATTCGCCGGCGATTTCAGCGACCGTCGGGTCCGTGACGCGGGTCGCAAAGGCGCCGGCAAAGACCGCTGGGCCAAAAATTGCCAGCACGCGGCGCATCTTGGCCTTTTCGGCGGCCTCGTCTTCCCCTGGCGCGGTCACGCGCGCACAGATTTGGCGGCAGCGATAAAGGCAGCGATGGCGGCGGGGTCCTTTATGCCGCGCGCCCGCTCAACGCCTGAGGACACATCCACCCCCGGCGCGCCAGAGGTCGCGATGGCCTCGACCACATTGGCGGGCGTCAACCCGCCCGCGAGCAGCCAGGGGCGTGGCGGCTTCTCATTCTCCATCAGCGCCCAATCGAAAGCCTGCGCATTGCCCCCGGGCAGGGCGCTGCCAGACGGCGGGCGGGCATCCAACAGGAAGTAATCCACTTGGTCTGCGTATGCGGGCAGGCGCGCGAGATCATTCTTGCTGCCAATGCCAAGCGCCTTCATCACAGGCTTGCCGAAACGGGCACGGATTTCTTGCAATTGCAGGATATCGAGCGGCACTTCGGCAAGTATCGCGGCGAGCATGGCATCATCCGGGTCCACAAACAGTCCGACGCGTTTCGGGCCATCCGCGTAGGACCGCGCGAGCAGACCAGCCTGATTGGCCGTCACGGCGCGCGGAGAGGGCGGGAAGAAGACAAACCCCACCATATCCGCGCCTGCCTGCCGGGCCGCGTCCAGCGCGGCCGTATCCTTGATGCCGCAAATCTTGACCAGCACCGCCTAAAGCCCTGCCGCGATGGCGGTGGCGGCCTCTGCCGGGTTGGGCGCGCCGGTAATTGGCCTGCCGACCACAATCCAATCGGCACCCGCCGCCACGGCCTCGGTGGGCGTGGCAGTACGGGCTTGATCGCCGGCGGCGTTGCCGGCAGGGCGCACAGCCGGCACCACCAGGAAGGGGGCGGGGCCAAGGGCAGCGCGGAGCACGCCCGCTTCCTGTGGGCTGCACACCAGCCCATCCGCCCCGGCATTGAGCGCAAGGCGCGCCAAGCGCAACACCTGGTCAGCGGGGCTGGCGGCAACACCGGTGCTGGCCAGGGTTTCGGCGTCAATGCTGGTCAGCACCGTGACCGCCAGCAGCATGGGGCGATCAGCGCCGGCTTTTTCGGCCTCGGCCCGCGCGGCGGCGATCATGGCGGCACCGCCCGCGGCATGCAGCGTCATCATGGCGGGTTTCAGCGGCAGCAGGGACCGCACGGCGCCGGCGACTGTATTTGGGATATCGTGCAGTTTCAAATCCAGAAACACCGGGCGATGCCGCGCCATGGCGGTGACGATGGCGGGGCCGGCGGCGGTGAAAAGCTCCAGCCCTACCTTCAGGACGCCGCAATGTGGGGCGAGCGCTTGTGCAAGCGTTTGGGCACGCGCCGCATCGCTGGAATCAAGGGCAGGGATGATGCGGGCAGCGCCGCTTTGGGGGCGCGTGATCATGCGTTGGTCAAGGCCTTTTCGTCAGAGGATTGCCTGGTGGCATCGCCGGAATCAAGGGCAGGGATGATGCGGGCAGCGCCGCTTTGGGGGCGCGTGATCATGCGTTGGTCAAGGCCTTTTCGTCAGAGGATTGCCTGGCGGCGTTGAGCGCCTTTACCTGGGCTTCAAGCTCAATCACGCGGCGTTCCGCAACACGGCCGCGCCGGCGCGCGGGCATGGCAGCGGCCCAGGCGACGAAGGCGCCCACCAGAAAAGCGACAGCAGCAATGGAAAGCACGGCAATGGAGGCCGAGGCGGTCCAGGCAACATCAAAGGGCCAAAGGCGCAATTCGATGCTCTGCGGGTTCGAGAGCATGAAGAACACCACCAGAATAGCGAGGGGCAGGAAGATGAACCAGCGCATTGCGGGGCCTTCGGGGGTTAATCTCGTCACACAATCCCCGGTGGTGGCTTCGCGTCAAGGCATAATCGCGCTGATCTTGCCGGGCGCGAAGATCACATCCTGGAAAACGCTGCTGTCAGAAATCAGAAAAAAGCAGGCCGCTTTTGCGCGTTACGCTCGGCGTGCGGCGCGCTTGGCGGGCGCTGGCGGTTTTTTCGCATTGATGCGTTCGCGCAATTCCTTGCCGGGCTTGAAATAGGGCACGGATTTCGCTTCCACCGGCACCGCTTCCCCGGTGCGCGGATTGCGCCCGGTGCGGCCTTCGCGCGATTTTGTCGAAAAGGCGCCAAAGCCCCGCAATTCCACGCGATCACCCCGCGCCAGCGCTGCGGTGATTTCACCAAAAATCGTCGCCACAATCGCTTCCACATCGCCTTGTCGCAAATGCGGATTACTTGCCGCGAGCTGCGCGATCAGTTCCGATCTTGTCATGCTGGGTTTTCTCCCTCAGCGCTTCTTTTCCGGGCCCCTTAGTTTTTGGGGCACCTTTCAGCCTCTCCTGGTAGATACAAAGCCCGCAATGCCGCATGCCCAAGCCTGGGCCTTACGGGACTTGACCTATCTGGAAAACTGCCAGACCGCGCGTGGTGCGTCAACGCCAAGCCATTCTGAGATCAGCGTTTTGGCAAGGTTACCGACAAAGCGGTTGAGCAATTTCTCCACCCGGTCGCGTGGTTCAAGGTCCCGCACCGGCAGGTCTTCGGCCACCCCCTTCTGGGCAGCAAGCCAGGCGCGGGCCTCGGCTTCTCCGCCAATCGCGTCTATCAGGCCAAGGGGCAGCGCCTGCCGCCCTGTGAAGACCCGGCCATCCGCCAGCGGCCGCACACGGGCTTCATCCATGCGCCGGCCTGCAGCCACAATGCCAATGAATTGGCTGTGCAAATCTTCCAGCACGCGCATCATTTCTGCCCGGCCTTGATCCGTGAGCGGCTGGAACGGGTTGGGCTGCGCCTTGAAGGGGCCGGTCGCCAATATGTCCGGGCGGACACCAAGCCGGGCCAGCAATTCCGAAACATCAAAACTTTGCAGCAGCACGCCGATGGAGCCCGTGACCGTTGCCTCCCGCGCCACCACATGCTGGGCCGGCATGGCGATCATGTAGCCGGCTGACGCGGCCGTGCCGCCCATCAGCGCCACAATGGGCTTTTTTTCGGCAAAGCGCTTGAGCGCACCATGCAAAGCCTCACCACCCGCCATGCTGCCGCCGGGACTGTCTATCACCAGCAGCATGGCGCGGGCGGAGGCATCGCGGCTTGCTTCTTCGATCACTTCAAGCAGGCGGCGATCTTCGGTGATGACCCCTTCGATACGGAGCCGCAGCACATGATCATTGGGCGCAAT
>Ga0194118_10001361_pt1 | contig 35476 bp, 34 predicted proteins | sample TA2MahsurfametaG_2_FD_148662 | JGI IMG/M metagenome (GOLD analysis project Ga0194118, IMG submission 148662) | Freshwater microbial communities from Lake Tanganyika, Tanzania - TA2015013 Mahale N5 surface | ecosystem: Environmental > Aquatic > Freshwater > Lake | place: Tanzania: Lake...
CATTTTGCTGTTCAGCACATCATCAATCGTGATCGGGTCCTTGAAGGCGGCGCGGGGGTTCTTCGCCGCCCATTCGCGCTGCACGACCGCAACCTGCGCCATTTGTTCATGCGTGACGCCATAGGTTTTCATGTAGCGCAGCACGGGAATGGGAAAGAGTGTGGGCGGACCCATGGGGCCGAAGGGCGCTTCGAATTGGCCATTCAGGCTTTGCGGTTCCGCCGGGCGCGGTGTGCCATTGACGCGAGATTTCCCGCTTTCGCCGTGCGTGATCAGCACGGTCTTGCAATAACCAGCATGAATGGCCGCCGCCGCATGGCGCACATGCAGCATGAAGGAACAGCCACCTACGCCTGTGCCATCTACCCATTTCGGCGTGATGCCAAGGTAATGCGCGATTTGCTGCGGCATCATGGGGCCAACACAGGCAACTCCATCAATATCGCCAGGCTTCAAGCCCGCATCCGCCATGGCATTCAGGGCTGCATCCGCATGCAGCATGATTTGCGCCATATCGGGGACAGCGCCGATGCGTGTGCTTTCCGCCGCGCCGACAATGGCGATTTCACCGGGACGTATCATGGATCAAGCCTCCTTCGCGGGGCGGAAAAGGGGCAGGGTGATGTCATCATCCATTTTGGTCGGCGCCAATTCCAGCTTCATGTCCAAGACCAAGGCTTCCGGTGTTTGCGGGCATTCAACGATATTCGTCATCATGCGCGGGCCTTCTTCCAGCTCCACCACCGCAATCGCGTAAGGAGGCTTGAAGCCCGGCACCGGGCGATGATGGATCACATAGGAATGCAGCGTGCCGCGGCCGGAGGCTTCAAACACCTCGACATTGCGCGTGCCGGTAAAAGGGCTGAAGGGGCGCGGTGGGAAATAGGGCTTGCCCGTATCACCGCAACGCTGGAGCAAAAGCTTGCCTTGGCGAAGCCCCTCCCAGAAGTGGCGGGTTTCGGGTGTCGGTTCCGGCCGGGCGCGGCCTGGTTCAAGGCTCATGGCAGAGCTTCCTCCTGTTCTAAGTGCTCTGATGTTCCTATGGCTTTGCCGGCAGGGAAAGGGGGTAAATGCGTTGCCGGATCAACTGAGGCGCCACAAGACGCGCTAGTGGTGAGGTTCATGCTGACCTACCCCCTGCCCAAAAAGCCCCCGCGCACCATTGGCTGCATATTTGGTGGGCCGATTCACGCCGCTGTCAGGAACCGACAGCGGCGATCGGCGCACTATCGCTTCCGCAACACCGCTTCCCGCGCGAGCGACATCACTGCCGCACGTGCAATCGCCTGATCTGGCATGCCGGTTGTTTTGGTTTGGCGTTCGGCTTCCAGCAACGCTTCAGCAGCCGCAGCAAATGCCGGCGCGGGCCACAGTCGCAGCGCCCTTTCAAAAGCCGGGCGGCTTTTGAAAAACACTGGCGGGCGGAGCGAAGTCAGCGCATCGCCAGGGCTTGCGCCCTTCGCGACAGCAAGGGCTGCCAAATGCAGGCGCTGCACATGCCGCAAGGCAGCGCGCACCACCTGCACCGCAGCAGCCCCTTCTGCGAAAGCCTGATCCAATGCGCGATCCGCAAGCGCGGCATCGCCCGCTGTGGCCGCAAGCAGCGCCTGGTCAAGATCTAGCGTTGAACCTTCAGCGATGCAGGCGATGGCGTCTTCTTCTGTCACGCGTTTTGCAGGACCCACGTAAAGCGCCAGCTTTTCGATTTCCTGCCGGATTTGCAGGCGGTTTTCGCCAAGCCGCGCCGCCATGAAGGAAAGCGCGCCGCTATCTGCCGCAACGCCGCGTTCCTTCAACATGCGCCCAAGGCTTGCTTCCAATTCGGCGCCGGTTTCAGGGTAGCAGGCAATCACCGCCGCCGCGTCATTGGTGCGTTCCAAAGCGGGGCGCAGCCCCTTATTGCCGGCCAAGGCGCCTGCTTCGAGCAAAACAATCCCCGGGCCGGGGCCGCTCAACGCGGCCTTGGCAGCATTGGCCAAGCCATCGGTTGCATCGCGCACCCGCACCAGGCGCCGCCCGCCGGTCAGCGCGGGTTGTGCGGCCTCAGCGGCCAGCAGGCTCGCATCACGGCTGGCGGCGTCGCGCGGCACCTCGGCCAGGCCGAAGGGATCATCGGCCACCACGGCGCGCATCAATTGATCCGCCCTTTCGCGCACCAACCCCAGATCATCGCCGTAAATCAGCACTACGCGTGTCGCTGCTGGCGGATCAGCCAGGAAGCCCGCAATACGCCGCGCGTCAATTTTGGCCATGGTCAGGCCGGCGCCGCGAACCGTGTGGTGCCGCGGAAATGGATGGCCAGTTTTTCAAGAATTTGCTGCGCCAAGGCTTCGATCAATTGGCGTTCCATGGACTCGCGGGCGACATCTGCAGCGAAGAACTGGTTTTCCGGAATATCGTAAGCATCAAAGGCGCGTTCGGTCCCGCGCGTGATTTCACGCGGGGGTGTGGCGACATCAAACAAAAGCCACTGAGATGTTGCACTAAACCGCACTCGGCTTGGGAAACCATCGCGGCGAAAGCCCTGAAGTTCGACACCGTAACCAAGGCCAACGCGTAGCTCGTATTTGGCTGTAACAGCGCCTCGGCCCATTGGGGCCAAGCCTTCTTCCAGCCGCCGGCGCATCAATTGCCCTTGCCGTTCGGCGATCACCCCGACTTTAACGGCGGCGAGTGCTGCAGCAACCCGCGTGTCTTCTTCCGGCCCACGCCGCGCGTGCATGGGGCGAAAGCCGCAGCCTGCCGCCAGGAACGGCAGGCCAAGCAGAAGGATGGCGCGCCTAGATGACAAGATTGACCACCCTTCCGGGCACATGAATGCGCTTTTTGATCGGCTTGTCCCCCACGGCGCGTTGGACGTTTTCCTCGGCCTCGGCGGCGGCGAAAATCGCTTCTTCGGTGGCGCCCACAGGTACTTCGATGGTGGCGCGCAGCTTGCCCAAAACCTGCACGGCAAGGGTGATGCTTTCAGCAAACAGCAAGGCTGGATCGGGCTCCGGCCAGGGGAGTTCTGCCACCAGCGCGGCATCATTGGGCCGCAGCAGAGACCACACCTCCTCCGCCAAATGCGGCATCATGGGTGCGGAAAGCCGCGCCAGTATTTCAAACGCTTCCCGCCGCGCGCCACCTGGCGCTTCTTTTGCTGCTTCAATGGCATTGGCGAATTCATAAAGCCGCGCGACCGCGACATTGAAGGCGAAGGTTTCCAAAGCCTCGGTCACCGTCGCTATGGCGCGATGGGTCGCACGGCGCAAAGCCTTGCCGGCATCCTCCGGCGCGGCGCCTGCCGGCGGCAGGTTCGGCAAGGCCGCTTCCACCATGCGGAATACGCGCTGCGTGAAGCGATATGCGCCTGCGACACCGGATTCCGTCCATTCCATATCGCGTTCGGGTGGATTGTCGGAAAGGATGAACCAGCGCGCGGTATCGGCGCCGTATTTCGCGATGATGGCGCCCGGGTCCACCGTGTTGCGCTTGGATTTGGACATGGCCTCAACCCGGCCAATCGTCACAGTCTCCGTGCTGCCCTTCACCGTTGCGCTCCGCGCGCCATCGGCGGTGACGGAGAAGTCAACTTCCTCCGGATAGAGCCAGCGGCCATCAGCGCCCTTGTAGCTTTCATGCTGGACCATGCCTTGCGTGAATAGGCCGGCAAACGGCTCCTCCACGGAAAGATGCCCAGCCTCCTTCATGGCGCGGGAGAAGAAGCGCGAATAGAGCAAATGCAAAATCGCGTGCTCGATCCCGCCGATATATTGATCAACCGGCAACCATCCATCCACAGCACCCTTCGTCACCGGCTCCGCCGCGCGAGGCGAGCAGAAGCGCGCATAATACCAGGAGGAATCGACGAAAGTATCGCAGGTATCGGTCTCCCGCCGGGCGGGCTTGGCGCATTTTGGGCAAGCCACATGTTTCCAGCTAGGATGATTATCCAAGGGATTGCCGGATTTTGAAAAATCCACATCATCGGGCAGGCGCACCGGCAATTGCTCATCGGGCACCGGCACCACGCCGCAATCATCGCAATGGACGAAAGGAATGGGGCAACCCCAATAGCGCTGACGCGAAACACCCCAATCGCGCAGCCGCCAATTCACAATGCCCTGGCCGGCGCCGAGCTTTTCCAATTCATCAATCACGCGTCGCTTGGCCGCCGCGACCCCCAGCCCATCAAGGAAGCCCGAATTATACGCGACACCATCTTCGGTATGCGCAACATCACCCACCGCAAACGTGGCAGCATCCACACTGGGCGGCAGCACAACGGGCGTCACGGAAAGCCCGTATTTGCGCGCAAAATCCAAATCGCGCTGATCATGCGCGGGGCAGCCGAAAATCGCACCCGTGCCATATTCCATCAGCACGAAATTCGCGATCCAGACGGGATACTCCTGCCCATTGAACGGGTGCTTGACCAGAAAGCCCGTATCAAAGCCGCGCTTTTCCGCCTGTTCGATCGCGGCTTCCGATGTGCCCATGCGGCGACATTCGGCGATGAACTCGGCTGCCTTGGCATCACGCACACCGGCAGCGGCGGCCAAGGGATGTTCCGCCGCGACAGCCAAGAATGACATACCAAACAACGTATCAGGTCGCGTCGTAAACACTTCAATCTCTGAAATGTCGGCCGCTGCTTCACTCAACTTGAACCGAACCTTCGCCCCTTCACTCCGCCCGATCCAATTCGACTGCATCAGCTTCACGCGTTCCGGCCAGCGATCCAGCCCGCCGAGTGCTTCCAACAAATCAGGTGCGAATTTGGTGATGCTCAAAAACCATTGGCTGAGCTGCTTCTTCTCAACCAAAGCACCAGACCGCCAGCCACGCCCATCAATCACCTGTTCATTGGCCAGCACGGTGCCATCCACCGGGTCCCAATTCACCCAGCTTTCCTTGCGCTCCACCAAGCCCGCGCGCCAGAAATCCAGCAGTAATTTCTGTTGCTGACCGTAATATTCTACATCGCAGGTCGCGAATTCCCGCGCCCAATCGAGCGACAAGCCCATACGCTGCAATTCCGCGCGCATATTGGCGATATTGTCGTAGGTCCATTTGGCCGGGTGAATGCCGCGTTCCCGCGCCGCGTTTTCGGCCGGGAGGCCAAAGGCATCCCAACCCATGGGATGCATCACCAAATGCCCGCGCGCGCGCTTATAGCGCGCCACCACATCGCCCAGCGTGTAATTGCGCACATGGCCCATATGGATCTTGCCACTGGGGTAGGGGAACATCTCCAGCACATAATATTTCCGCGCATCGGTGGGCGGCACATCGGGCACCACAAAACAGGCGCGATCCTGCCAAGCCTGCTGCCATCGCGGCTCGGCACTGTTGAAATCATAACGCGGCGCGGCTTTCTCAACCGCTGCTGGGGAATTGTTCATGTGAAGCGAAGGCCAATACGGAAATGGAGACTAGGCCCTGCTTAGAACAGAAACCGCGCCGGGGAAATCGGCCCCGATCTTCCCGCGCTGCCCTGCCCATGGCATGACAGCTTCATGCCCTATCTGATGATGTTCCTAATCCTCAGCTTCCTGACGCTGCTTGCCACATGTGTCATGCTGTGAAGCGGCATTTCCTGGCCTTGCTGGCGCTTCTGGTGCTTTCGGCCTGTGGCGACCTGCCGCAGCCCTTCCGGGGCAATCCGGGCGGCATGGCGGGGCGGCTTGCTGTGCCGCCGCCCTATCGCCTCGCGGTACCAACCCCTGACGCCGCAATGCTCACCACCACCGAATCGGAAGCCTTCGCCAAGGCAATCGCCGAGGCGCTGCTCAAGCGCGAAGTGCCGGCTGTGGCTGATACGCCCCTGCCGCTGGATTGGCGCCTGGCCGTGGAAATGCGCCTTGACGGCAACCGCGTGGTGCCGCGCTACGCCCTGTTCGACCCCGATGGCGCCCCGCAAGGGGTGGCCGAGGGCAACGCGATCCCGGCGCGCGATTGGCCGCGGCCCAGCGCTGCCTTGTTCGCCGATGTGGCTAGTGATGCCGCCCGCCGCGCCGCGGATTTACTGCTGAGGGCAGAAGCGGCGCGCAAATCCTCCAACCCCGCAGCGCTCGCGGCGTCAGGCCCGCCGCGGCTTTATCTGCTGCCGGTGCGGGGTGCGCCGGGGGATGGCAATGAAAGCCTGACCGCGCGGATGCGTGATTCCTTGGGCGATTACGGCATTCTGGCGCAGGAAGTGGCGGATGGCGCGGGCTTTGCCGCTGATGGGCGCGTGGCCGTGGTGCCAGCGGGGCGGGGCATGCAAAGGGTGGAAATCCTGTGGATTGTCTCTCGCCGGGATGGGCAGGAATTGGGCCGCGTGCTGCAAATGAACGAAATCCCAGCGGGGCTTTTGGACCGGCATTGGGGCGATATCGCCTTTGCCGCGGCGGCGGAAGCGGCGGGTGGGGTGCAGCGCGTCATTGAAAACGCTGGCGGCATGCCGGCGCGGCAGGCGGCTGGGCAGGCGGCTCAGCCCAATGCAGCGCCGGGGGGGCTTGCCTTGCCGCCGCGCGCGGCGGCCTTGCCACGTCCAAGCGCAGCGCCGTGATGCGCCCGCGCATCCTTCTGGTAGGCGCGGGGGGGCACGGCAAAGCAATTGCTGATCTGCTGCTGGCGGATGGCCGGTTCGAGGCAGCAGGGTTTCTGGATGCCGCGCCGAAGGCCACCCAGGTCTTGGGCCTGTCGGTGCTGGTTGATGAAAGCCGCCTGCCGGCGCTGGCCGGGCAGGGGATCAGCCTTGCCCACCCAGCCATCGGCAATAATGCCCAGCGCCTTGCTGCCGCGGGTCGCCTTCGCGCCGCTGGCTTTAGCCTGCCCAGCCTGATCCACCCCGCCGCCCTGATCGGCCATGGCGCCGTTGTGGGTGAGGGTGCCGCCATCCTCGCCCGCGCCGTGATCGGGCCGGAGGCTGAGATCGGCCCGCTTGCGCTGATCAATACCGGCGCAATTGTGGAACATGATTGCGTGGTGGCAGAAGCCGCGCATATCGGCCCCGGCGCGGTGCTGGCCGGCGGTGTCAGGGTTGGGGCTGGCGCGTTGATTGGTGCGGGCGCGGTAGTCAGGCCAGGTGTGCAAATTGGCGCGGGCGCGGTGATTGGCGCCGGTGCCGCCGTGGTGGACAATCTTTCCCCCGGTGCGCAGGTGGCCGGCGTGCCAGCCCGCCCAGTTCAAGCGCCAGAGATATAGCGCGCGAAATCCGGCCCCGGCACGCCGCGGCGTAAAGGTACGCAATCCGGCGGTGGATCGGGGCGGAAGTGCCAGCCCTGATCCTGCACCTCTCCCAGAAAGCGATCGAGATGCCCCATGGCACCATTGGGCAGGTCATGCAGCACCAACATTGCCGGCGCCTGTGCCGCGCTTAGCATCACATGGGCCGTGGCGGGCCAGCCATCGGCGTCGCGGAAATCGCCTGGCACGGCATTCCACAGCACCATGGTCGCTTGTTCTGCCCTCAAATGCCGCGCCGCCGCGCCGTTCAGCAAATGCGCGCCCAAGACGCCGCCGCCGCCATTCGGGCGGAAATAGCGCTCGGGCGCGGCAAGATCACCGAGCAGCGCGTCGGTTTCGGTGATTTCATGCAGCGCTTCGGCAGCGCTGCGGCGGCCGAGTGGTGCGCCATGCGTCAGCGTGTGATTGCCGATGATGTGCCCCGCATCCCGCGCCTGCGCGGCCAAGGCACGCGCCTTGGGGTCACGCAGTTTTGCGCCGATCACGAAAAACATCGCTGTGATGCGCCGACGCGCCAGCACCGAAAGCACCACGGGGGTTGCCTCAGGCTCCGGCCCATTGTCGAAGCTGAGGCATATATCCATCGGTTGATCAGTCGCTGACAGTATTGGTCAGCGTGCCGATGCCCTCAATCGTCAATTCCATGACATCGCCCGCCTTCATGGTCTGCGGCGGCTGCATGGCGTAACCAACACCCTCAGGCGTGCCGGTCATGATCACATCACCTGGCAGCAGGGTGAAGCCGGATGACAGCTGGTGGATGATTTCCGGCACATCGAAAATCATCTTGCTCGTGCGGCTCGATTGCCGTTGCTCGCCATTCAGCTTGAGGCTGATCGCGAGATCAGCGGCGTTGAGGTCGGCGGCAGGCACGATCACGGGGCCGAGCGGGCAGGAACGATCCAGCGACTTGCCCTTGAACCATTGGCCATGGCGGCGCTGCAAATCGCGCCCGGTCACGTCATTGCCGATGGTCCAACCATAGACATGCTCCAGCGCCTTTTCCTTGGGGATATCGCGCCCAGCGGTGCCAATAATCGCCACCAGCTCAACTTCATAATCAAGCCATTTGGTGACACCTTCATGCGTTGGAACCTTGGCATCTGGGGCAATCACGCAATCGGCGGCCTTGGTGAAGAATTGCGGGTATTTCGGCACTTCGCTGTTGGTGATGCCGCGTGTGCGATCACCTTCGGCAACATGGTCCATGTAATTGCGCCCGACGCAGAATACGTTGCGGCGCGGCTTGGGGATGGGGGCTTGCAGCGCAACACCGGATAGCGGCAGCAGCGCCTTGGCAGGCGGATTGGCGGCAAGCGCACGGATCGCGGCCAGCATGGCGGCACCGCCATCAATCACGGCCAGCATATCGCGCGCTGGCGGCATCGCTACCGCAAGATCAAGCACGCGCCCGCCCGCAAGCAACACGCCCGCGCGGCTTCCGGCGGCATCGGCAAAGGTAATCAGGTTCAAGGCGGCCATCTGGTTTCCCTCAATTTCGGCAAGGCGCGCAGGCAAGCGCGCCCTGGGCTTTCGCGCAAGCCCTGCCGCTTTTCAGGGCCCTTCTATCCGTGCAAGGCGCACCGCCGTATGCCCGCGCGGGGCGATAGGGGTTGGCATCACCAGCAGGCAATCATCATGCGGGGTGCAAATTTCACGCGCACCATCATGGGCAATCATGGTACCGGCGTGCGGGATGAGTTCCCCGCCGCGAAAATCCCGCAGGAACATGAAATTATGCGATGTGGCGGTGATGGTTTGTGTGACGCGCGCCAATAAGGGAGGCTCCGGCAGCGGCGCCGGGGCAGGGCCCGAAATGCCATTAAGCCCAAGGGCGCGACGCGCCGTTGCCGCCATGGCGATCAGGGTTGCGCCTTCCCAATGCTGGCCCGCTTCCACCAGAACCGCGGCGGCAGTGCCATCAGGCGCCGTGAAGCGCGCATGATCCACCAGGCGCCGGCCGGCCATATGTCCCGGATCAGCCACGGTCAGGCGTGGGGTGCCAAGCGATTGCCCCAGCCGGATGGCGCGTTGCGTATCGGCCGACAGGATCAGCGGATCCGATGGCCAAAGCATGGAATGCAAATCCACCAGCACATCCACGCTTTCCACCACGGGCAGCAATTCCCGCACACGGCGCATCTCCCGCGAATTACGCGGGCCTTGCAGCCGATCCTCACCCCAAAGCCGGTTCAAATCCTCATCCAGGTAACGGGTTGCGGTGGGGTTTTCCGGATCAAAGGCAAGGAAAGCCTCGGTATTGGCGAAAATCAGGCTGAGTCTGCCGCGTTCCGGGCGGAGACCGGCGCCGAGCATTTCCGCCAGCACGGTGGCGCCGGCGATTTCATTGCCATGGGTCAGCGCAACCAGCGCCAGATGCGGGCCGTGTGCAGGGGCTGTAAAGGTCCAAACGCCGGGGATGCCGCAATTTCCGCCAAGCCAAGGGCGCAGATCGGGCGTGGCAATTTCCACCGCAAAACGCGGAACTGCCTGCCCCCCAGCATCGCTGTTTGTGGATTGCGTGCCCAGCAAACTTCGCCTCAATTATTTCCCTGACGTCCAAGCTTATACAAGTCACGCGACACGTCTATCCTGGGGAGAGTTACAGATATGGTTCAGCCAAAGCCGCAAGCACCACGTATTGCCATTCTGGGCCTTCATCTGGAGGCTAATGCCTTCGCCCCAGTCACCGTAAAGGAAGATTTTGCTCGGCAATGTCTGGAAAGGGGCGACGCCATCTCGCGCCTGGCGCGCCAGAAGGTGAGCCATTTGCCCTCGGAAATCCCAGGTTTTTACAAGCGCATGGATGAAACCGGGCCCTGGGAGCCCGTGCCGATTCTGGTGATGGCGGCACCGCCTGGGGGCCCCATTGATCAAAACCTGTTGAATGATGCTTTTGATGAAATGCGCGCCGGTTTGGCGGCGGCGCTACCCCTGGATGGGGTCTATATCGCCAATCACGGCGCGAGCAGCGCAACCGGTGATGAGGATAGCGACGGCACCATGGCGGCGATGATCCGTGCCATTGTCGGGCCTGCGGCACCGGTCATCTGCACCCATGATCTGCATTGCAATATCAGCGAAAAACTGATCCGAGCCGTGGATGCCTTTATCGGCTATCGCACCAACCCGCATGTGGATATGCGCGAACGCGCCGCTGAAGCGGCTGATTTGTTGCGCGAAGCCTTGGGCGGTCAGCGCTTCACGCGCGGCTTTGTGCGCCTGCCCATCACACCGCCATCGGTCAGCCTATTGACGGCGCGCGGCCCTTATGCGGACCGCATGGCCCAGTGTGAGGCGCTGATGGCGCGCGATCCGCGCATAGCCAATGCTTCCATCTGTGGCGGCTTTGTTTTCTCCGATTTGCCCAAAGGCGGCATGACCGTGACCGTCACCGCGCGTGGCGGGGATCAGGCTTTGGCCGATGCGGCAGCGCTTGAGATCGCGCGCGCCACCTGGGCGGATCGGCAGCGTTATGTGGCGAATCTTCTATCGCTGGCAGATGTCACTGCCCGCGCCAAAGCGGCGGGTGAAGGTGCTAACCCCATATTGATCGCCGATGTTGCCGATAATCCGGGTGGCGGAGGGCGCGGCAATACCGCCTATGTGCTGCGCGCCTTGCATGAAGCCCGCGTGGCAGGCGTGGTGCTGGCCAATTTTGTTGATCCTGATCTGGCCGCGGAAGCGCATAGGCTGGGGGAGGGAGCGGCTTTCGCGGCGGTTTTCAACCGCAATCCAAGCGAATTTTCTGCCACCTTCTCTGCCCCCGCGCGCATCCTTAAACTTTCGGAAGGCAAGGGCGAGGGGAGGCGCGGCACCATGGCCGGGCGAGCCTATGACCTTGGCCCGGCGGCGCTTTTGGAACTGGAAGGCAGCGGCATCCGCGTGGTGGTGGCGAGCCTCAGGCGCCAATGCCATGAACCGCGCATGATTGAGATGTTCGGGGTGGATATCGCCGCCGCGCGGGTTGTGGTGGTGAAATCGCGCGGGCATTTCCGTGCCGGCTTTGATGAATTCTTTCCCGATGAGCGCATTCTGGAAGTGGATGTGCCGGGCCTGACCAGCCCCGTTCTGGTCAATTTCCCCTGGAAGCGCCTGCCGCGCCCGGTTTTCCCGATTGATCCCGATGCGGGCTGGTCAGGCGCGGCTTAAGAGACCACATCCCCCAACATCACCGTAACCGGAGTATTACATCATGACCGCAACCATCATCACCACGCGCGATGGCGGCCCCTTGCATCTGAAGGGCGACATCACCCTGAAAGGCGAACCCATTGCAGGCGGTGAGGCTTGGCTTTGCCGTTGCGGGGCTTCCAAGAACAGCCCCTGGTGCGATGGCAGCCACAAGGCGGCTGGGATTCCTTTGACCGGCGCGCCGGCGAAGCGCGAAGGGCGCGATATTTCAGGCGTGACCGGGCCGGTGAACCTTGACCCGCAGCCCAATGGCTCGGTCCGCGCTTCCGGCCCCATGATTGTGCAGAATGCCGCAGGTGAAGAAATTGACCGCACCCCGCAGGCTTCCTTCTGCCGCTGCGGCCAGACCGCCAAGGCGCCCTATTGCGATGGCAGCCACAAGAAGGCGGGTTTTGTGGCGCCGTAATCTCTCGACTAGCGGATCTTTGCCGATCCGCCCTCAAACGCCGGCGCGCGCTTGCTCGAGCTTGGCTTCGCCGCATGAGCGGCGGCGCCCATTCGGGCGCTCGCCCGCTCTTGGCGGGCGCAAGCGTTTCCTTAACATGTTAGCGAAGTTCCCTTCGCCTATCTCCGCGCGCGGCGCAGTTCAGCGACCGCGCGTTCCAGATCAGCCAATGGCACAGCACCCGGGATGAAGGCATCGCCAATGATCAAGGCGGGCGTGCCTTCAATGCGGAGCGCGCGGGCCAATTCCAGATTGGCGTCAATCCGCTGCTGCAAGCCAGCATCCAGCATATCGCGCTGCCACCGCGCGACCTCGAGGCCAATACGCTCGGCCTCGGCGCGCAGCACCGCTTCGGTGGGTTCGCCGCGCAACGCCATGAGCGCGTCATAGAATTCGCCATATTTGCCCTGGCGCTGCGCCGCCAGCAAAGCGCGTGCGGCAATCACTGATGCCGGGCCCAGCACTGGCAAATCCTTCATGACCAGGCGGATATTGCGATCCTTGCGGAGCAATTCCTTGATCTCCCCAGCGAGTCTTTTGCAGAAGGGGCAGCGCGCGTCGAAGAATTCGACAATGGTGACATCCCCGCGCGGATTGCCGCGCACCGGGTCGGCGGGGTTGCGCAGCAACGCGGCTTCATGCGCACGAATGGCATCTGATTGTGCGGAAAAGCGTTCCCGGTCCTCAGCCGCTTGCAGGGCGCTCAGCCCGTCCCGCAGCAGGGAAGGGTCGCGGCGCAGCGCATCACGCAATATGGACAGGATTTCGGCGCGTTGCGCTTCGGTGAAGCCCTGGGCCAAGGCAGGACCCGCCAGCGTGGCGGCGAAGGCGGAAAGCAGTAGGCGTCTTTGCATGGGCGCGGGTTCCGACAAACAATTTCCCTAAACAAGCCCGACCCGGGCAGGGAGGCAAGCGGCGAATCTTGAAAGCCTGCCCTTGGATTCGGGCGCTTCTATGCTAATCCGTCTCTCGCAGCGCGCCCCGGGTTGCGCGCCAGTCAGGAAATGTAACGGCATGACGCAACAAATTGGCAGGGTCAGACTGGGGCGAGGTTTGCTCGGCATTGGGCTTGGCCTTGCCTTGGCGGCTTGCCAGGCGGTGGAATCCACCGTGGATCGCACGGTTGAAACCGTGACGGGCCGTTCGAACATCCCCTTTCGCACGCCGGGCCACGTAACAGGCTTCCTGGGCGGCGTTGCGGCAGATGAAGCCCGCGCGGCCATTGTGGCGCGCGATATCCTCTCAGGCGGCGGCTCCGCGGTGGATGCTGCTGTGGCGGGCGCCTTCACCATGGCCGTGACCTTGCCTTCGCGTGCCGGGCTTGGCGGTGGGGGCGCTTGTGTGGCGCTTGATGCGCAGCGCGGTCTGGCGCGCGCGGTTATCTTCCCCGCCGGCGCGCGGAATGACCTGCCCCCAGGCACGGACCGTCCCGCCGCGCTGCCCGCCATGGCGCGTGGGCTTTTCGCACTGCATTTGAATGCCGGGCGCTTCAAGATTGATGATCTGATCCGCCCTGCCGAGGATTTGGCGCGGCTTGGCACGGAAATCAGCCGCACACTGGCTGATGATTTGGCGGTGGTGGCCGGCCCCCTATTGGCGGACCCCAGCGCAAGGCAGGTTTTCGCCCGCCCGGGTGGCGGCGTGCTTAGGCTTGATGATCGCATCATCCAGCCGGATTTGAGCGCGACGCTCGCGCAGCTCCGCGCTGCGCCTTTGGGTATTGGTGATCTCTATCAGGGCAATCTGGCGGAACGGCTGGTGGAAGGCTCCGTCATGTCAGGTGGTGGCCTGACCGAAGCGGAACTTCGCGCCACACGCGCGCGGGTGGGTGGCGCTGCGCGCTCGGCCTTGGGGGCTGATCTTGTGCTGCTCAGCACAGATGCCTCAGCGGGCATGGCGGCGGCGCTGCAAACCGCCATGGCGGGGCAGGTACCAGGGGCGGATGCTTCGGCAGGCGCGGGGGCAGGGGCTTCGCTGGTCACGCTGGACCGCGAAGGTAATGCTGTTTCATGTGCCTTCAGCATGAATAATCTGTTCGGCACGGGCCGCATTGTGCCCGGCACGGGCATATTACTGGCCGCAGCGCCTGGCATTGGCCAGGTGCAGGCAGCACCTTTGCCGGTGGCCATTCTGGCGCGGCCCGATTTGCGGCGCTTCCGCGCGGCGGCTTCGGGTAGCGGTGGTCAGGCCGCCTTGGCCGCCACTGCCCTACCGCTTGCCGCTGTGCAGCGCCGGGGCGGCCCGGCTGATCCCTATGCGGGGGTGCCGGCACCGGGGCGGGGTGTGGTGATTTCTTGCGCCGGGTTGGTGCCGACCAATAGCCCGGCTTGTCTTGGCGCCGCCGACCCGCGCGGCGGTGGGGTTTCGCTTGGCAGTTTTGGGCGCTGATCATGGCGCTCAAGATCGGTCGCGGGGCTGAGGCACCGCCGTTTCTGGTGATGGATGTGATTTCTGCGGCCAATGCGCGCGCGGCCAGCTTGCCGCCCGGCGCACCGGGGATCATCAGGATGGAGGTCGGCCAGCCCGGCACCGGCGCCCCGCGTGGCGCGGTCGAGGCCGCCATTCGTGCGCTGAATGCCGGCGCTCCGCTGGGCTATACTGAGGCGTTTGGGCTGGTGTCGCTGCGTGAACGCATCGCCCGGCATTATCTGGACCATCACGGGCTGGTTGTGCCAGCCCAGCGCATTGCGGTCACCATGGGCGCTTCAGGCGCTTTTCCGCTGGCCTTTCTGGCGGCTTTCGATCCGGGCGATGCGATTGCGATGGCCGCCCCCTTCTACCCGCCCTATGCGAATATCCTGCAAGCGCTGGGCATGCGCCCGCAATTGCTGGAATGCGATGCGGCAACCCGGTTTCAGCCAACCGTTGCGATCCTGGAAAAGCTCGACCCACGCCCGGCTGGCTTGATCATCGCCAGCCCCTGCAACCCTGCCGGCACCATGCTGACGCCTGATGAATTGGCCGCCATTGCGCGCTGGTGCCATGCGGAGGGCGTGCGGCTGATCAGTGATGAAATCTATCACGGGCTGAGTTGGGGCGCGGTCGCCGAAAGCAGTGCGGCGGCCTTCAGCGACAGCGCCGTGGTGGTGAACAGCTTTTCCAAATACTGGTCCATGACCGGCTGGCGGATTGGCTGGCTGGTCTTGCCGGAGGATCTTATCCGCCCGGTGGAATGCCTGGCGCAGAATATGTTCATCAGCGCGCCGCATATCGCGCAGGTGACGGCGGAAGCCGCCATGGATTGCCGGGAAGAGCTTGAAGGCAACAAGGCCGCTTATGCCCGCAGCCGCGCGGCCTTGCTTGCCGGCCTGCCGCGCGCCGGGTTTGACCGGATCGCGGCGGCGGATGGCGCGTTTTATCTATGGTGCGATGTCTCGGCGCTGACGAATGACAGCGCGGCATTTTCGGCAGCCATGCTGGAAGGGGCGGGGATTGCCGCTACCACCGGGCTTGATTTTGACCGTGGACGCGGCGGGCGGTTTTTGCGCTTTTCCTATTGCGGGCCGGAAGCGGACATGGCGGCGGCGCCTGAACGCTTGGCGCAGTGGTTGGGAAAGTAGCAGGCACCTACCCGGACCGCCGCTTGCGTTCGATCTGTTCCACCTTGGGCCAGATGGATTTGAACAACGCTTCACGCAGCGAGATATCGCCACGATCCGCCGGCGCGTAATCCGGGTGCAATTCGCGTGCGAGTACGCGGCGGAGCGCGTCAAAGCATTGGCGGTCCATCTCATCGGCTTCTTCGGTCAGCATCCGCGCTTCGGCGGCCAAGGCGCGGCGCTTCCAGGCTTCGCGTTCGGCGATCAACAAGCGGCAGGCATCACGGAGCTTCTGCATATTCTCCCGCTCCGTCATCAGAACGCGGGCGGCTTCGCGCAGTTTGTCCATTAACTGCTGCTGGTCTGGGTCACTCGCGGGGGTGGCTGGGGCAGCGAGATTCAAGGTTTCCGGCGGCGCTCCGGGCGCCGCAGTGCCGCCACGGCTGAGCACGGTGCCTTTCCCGGGGCTGGATGTGCTGGGTTTGCGCGCCGCAGGCGGGCCTTCAACACGCGCAACCGGCCACCAGCCGTCATCCTGAATGGCACCCACAACGCGCGATCGCTCCATCCGCTCAAGATAGTCGAGCGCCAAGCTCCAGCGGATGCCAAGCCCATCGGCCAGGGTGCTGGTATTGATGCGTGGTTGGCGGCGCACATAGCGCACGGCTTCAGCATAGCTTGGAATCGGCATTTTCCACCATCGGGCGACCCAGGCTGGATCGCTTCTCGTATTTTCGCGCTGATCGATTAAGCATCCGTGAAAAGCCTATTCGCTGGCGCCAAGAAACTTAACCTGCATGGATTTCGGGGTGATGACTTCTGGCGCAAACAGCGGCGGAAATGCTGTTGTCACCCAGTGGTGCGATCCATGCTTGCCTTTCCCGATCCCAAACTGCCCCCGCCCGCCACCAGCCTTATAATGTGGTGGGCCGATCCACGCTGCTGTCGGGAACCAAAAGCCAAGGCTGGGCAATAAGCCCGGGCGCAAATTTGCCGCTGACTATCTACGCGCCAGATCCGGCAGAAGCTTTTTGCTGAATGGCTTGGGTGGCGAAAGCATCTTTGTGTCAGGCTGCGCTTCAAGCGGCGGGGAATTGCATAAAGCATCCAACCGTCGCTGACTGGCGGCATTGTCTTCTTCGATTTCGATGCGCGCTTCAGCCGCCTGGGCGCGGTGTTTCCAGGCTTCCCGTTCAGCGATCAGAAGGCGGCAGCTATTGCCAAGCTTGAGGTTTTTTTCACGTTCTTCTGCCAAGGCACGTATCGCCTCGTGAAGCTTTTCCATCAGAAGCCGCTGCACGGGATCATTATTGGCGTGGTTAAAGGAGGCGGCGGCGGCCTGCCCTTCCATTCTTTCCAGCGCTGCAGGCGCGCTGTTTGCCGGCGTTACGGCTTTTTGTGCTGGCGCAGCGGTGGGTTTACGCGGCGGGCTGAAGGTTTCCTTGCGGAGCACAGGCCACCAGCCATTATCCTGCATGTCCCCGACCATGCCCTTGCGCTTCATTTCCTCCAGGAAATCGAGCGCCAGGCTCCAGCGGATGCCAAGGCCATCCGCCAAACTGTTGGTGCTGATTCGTGATTGGCGGCGCACGTAGCGCACAGCATCATCGTAGGAAGCAGGCGTCATTTTCCACCATTGGTGATCCTGGTTGATCATATTTGGCAATCTTTCGCCTGTTTTCCTTAAGTTTTCGTGAATGCTGTGACAGATGGCTCCCGCGACTTTACCCTGCGCTAATCTTGGCGGCCCGCACCACATCGGCCCAGGCGGCTGTTTCGCGTTCCATACGCGCAGCCAAGGCTTCCGGTGTGGAAGGCACCACCAGCGCGCCAGCATCAAAGGCGCGTTTGCGGATGGCGGGATCGGCCAGAACCTCATTCAGTTTTTGCGCGAGCAGCCGCGCCACGGGTTCCGGCGTGGCACGCGGGGCGAATAGGCCGAACCAGACATTGAGATCGAGGTCGGCCAGCCCTTCTTCCTTCGCGGATGGAACATTGGGCATGCCGGGGTGGCGTTCATTGGAACTGACGCAAAGCGCGCGCAGCTTGCCATCCGCGACCAGGGGTGTGAGTGGCGGCGGTGAATTCATGTAGAAAAGCACGCGCCCTGCTATCAGGTCGCGAATGGTCTCGCCAGTGCCGCGATAAGGCACATGCAGCATGTCAATGCCCGCGCGCAGCTTGAGCAATTCCGCGCCCAGATGATGCATGGATCCAACGCCGGCGGACGCATAGGTCAGATCGCCCGGCTTTTGCTTGGCATAGGCGATGAACTCCCGCATCGAATTCACCGGCACCGATGGGTGCGTCACGAAAAGCTGCGGCGTATCGGTGATTTGCCCGATGGGGATGAAATCCCGCGCCGGCACGATGCCCCCCAAAGTGCCAACCGCAACACGCCCGGTCATGGTGCCGCAATAGCCGCAAAGCAGCGTGTGGCCATCGGGGCGCGCTTGCAGCACGGAAGTAAGCCCCACCACATCATTCCCGCCAGGGCGGTTTTCCACGACCATGGAACCGCCCAGGGCGCGGCCCAATTGATCGGCAATCAGACGCGCGCTGAAATCTGTGCCGCCGCCAGCGGGGGAGGGCACCACCAGCGTGATGGGCCGATTGGGGAAGGTATCCTGCGCGCTAACCACTGCCGGCGCGCCGAGCAAACCAAAAGCCGCGCCTGTCACTGTGCGGCGGGAGAGCTTCTGCGTCATTGTCTTGCCCCTTGTCTTCAAACGGCGCCGGCAGCGGTGACGCCGCCATCCACGATCAGTTCGGTCCCCGTGATGTGTTTGGCTTCACTGGAAACCAGGAACAGCACCGCATGGGCAATATCCCAGCCATCGCCCATTTTACCCAGCGGCACCTGCGCATCGCGCTTGGCGATCAGTGCGGCGGCGTCATTGCCGCCCAATTGCCGCACCAGCCGATGTTCCACCAGCGGTGTGTGCATCAGCCCCGGCACCACGGTGTTACAACGCACGCCCGCCTTGGCGTTTTCAATGGCAACGGATTTGGACAAGGCGACAATGCCGTATTTGGTGGCGCTGTAGGCGACATGCGGGCGCGCCGCCTGCATCCGATAGCCCGCGATGGAGGAGATATTCACAATCGCAGCACCCGGGCGCTTCTTTAAATGCGGGAGCGCGAATTTACAGCCCAGAAAGGCTGATTTCAGGTTGAAATCCACCTGGCGATCCCAGACCTCCTCCGGCATGGATTCCGCGCCGCCGGGATGCGATCCGCCAACATTATTGACCATGATGTCCAATTGGCCATAACGCGCGACACAGGCTTCAACCGCTGCTTGGAAGCTTTCGGAATCAAGCACGTCGCAGATATGCGAAGCCGCTTCCCTGCCTTCGGATTTGATGAGGCCGATGGTTTCCTCGACAGCGGCAGCGTTGTTGTCCAGGCCGAATACCGTGGCCCCCTGGCGCGCCAGAAGCACGGCCGTTGCCTTGCCATTGCCCCAGCCGGGACCAACCGAACCCGCGCCGGTGACGATGGCGACCTTGCCTTTGAGACTGAGCATTGATTTTTCCTCCGACCTGCTTTGACGGGGAGCATCCGCGCTTCACGCCGTGTCGTCCAGACCCCCTGGCTGCGAGCGCTTGGGTTTTGCGTTAAGCTGCGCCAGCCCAAACCGGAGGCCCCTTAGATGGTTGCAACCCTTGTGCGCAGCCGCGCCATGATCACCAAAGCCCTTTCCGCGACAGCCTGGGAGGAAATGGCCGATGGCGCGCTGATCCAGGAAGATGGCATCATCACCGAAATCGGCACCTATGATGACTTGCACCGCAAGCACCCGCAAATCCCGGTGGTGGGGTCGGGGCGAGAGGTGATGTTGCCCGGCTTCGTCAATGCGCATCACCATGTCGGGCTGACGCCTGTGCAATTGGGCTCCCCCGATATGCCGCTGGAGCTTTGGTTCGTCACGCGCATGGTGGCGCGCAATGTGAACCCTTACCTCGATACGCTCTATTCGGCTTTTGAGATGATCGGGTCTGGCATTACCACCGTGCAGCATTTGCATGGCTGGGCGCCGGGCAAGCTGCCCGATGTCGAAAAACGCGCAGGCGAGGTCATTCGCGCCTATGAAGATATCGGCATGCGCGTTTCCTATTGCTTCGCGCTGCGGGATCAGAACAGGCTTGTGTACCAGGCGGATGAGGATTTTGTCGCCAGCCTGCCGCCTGAATTGCGCGGCCCGATGCAGCGCTGGTTTGATCGTTTCCAATTGACGCTGGAAGACAATCTGGACCTATTCCGCAACCTCCATCGCAGCCACAACGCCAAGCGCCGCGTGCGTGTGCAATTGGCACCGGCCAATCTGCATTGGTGTTCGGACAAGGCCTTGGCGGCGATGGGCGAAGTGTCGCGCAGCAATGATGCGCCGATCCATATGCATCTGCTGGAAACCGCTTATCAGAAGGAATATGCGCGCCGCCGCGGTGGCGGCACGGCGGTGGAATATTTGGATCGTTTCGGCTTGCTCGGCCCGAACATGACCCTGGGCCATGGTGTTTGGCTGAATGAGAAGGATATCGATCGGCTGGCGGAAACCGGAACCTGCATCTGCCATAATTGTTCATCGAATTTCCGGCTACGTTCCGGTGTCGCGCCGCTCAATCGGTTTGAGGCCAAGGGAATCAATACCGCGATTGGGCTTGATGAGGCCGGCATCAATGATGACCGCGATATGCTCCAGGAATTGCGCCTGGTGCTGCGCGCGCATCGCGTGCCTGGCATGGCTGAACATGAGGTACCGGGCATTGGCCAGGTGCTGCGCATGGCAACGGTTGGTGGGGCGCGCACCACATCCTGGCGTGATGGCCTTGGCACGCTTGAAGTCGGCAAGGGCGCCGATTTGTCGCTGATTGATTGGGATAGTATCGCTTATCCCTATTTGGATGAGCTGACCCCAACGCTGGAAGCTGTGGTGCAGCGCGCCAAGACAAGCGCCGTGCGCGCCGTGATGTGCGACGGCGAAGTGATTTATCAGGACGGCCGCTTCACGCGGGTTGACCGTGACGGCGCCTTGAAGGCGCTACATGATGATCTGAATCGCGCTTTGGCGGATGATGAGGTGGAACGGCGCCAACTTTCCAAGGCGCTGCTGCCCCATGCGAAGTGCTTTTATGCCGATTATATTGATCCGGCGCGGCATGAACCCTTCTATCGGCCGAGTTCACGGGTTTGAGGTGGCGATGATGTGATGTCGGGATGCTTGGGGCGAGGCGGGCATTTGGGGCTGAAGCTGGGTCCAGCCGAGCCGTTGGCTGGCATTTTTGACCAGCGCTGGGACGCATTCGGCGGGCAGTCATCTGTCTGCCCCGTCCTAGGATGAGGGGACCTTCCCGGCATTGCTCTGCATGCCTTAGGATGGCGTTGCGCATACGCCAAACCCCATGGAAGGAAACCGTGTCCAATGAACGCCATCAAGCAAACCATCACGTCAGGCAAAACCGCAATAGGCACGACAGCAGGGCCGAATATTGATGTCTCGGTGCTGGCGGATGCCGGCTTCGATTTTATTCTGTTCGATACCCAGCATTCGCCCTATGAGATCAAGCAGCTCGCCCCTTCCATCCAGGCAATGCGTGGCAAAAAGGCAGCGCCCCTGGTGCGCGTTGCCGCCAATCAGGCGGATCAAATCTGTTTTGCGCTGGATGCCGGCGCGCGCGGCATTATTGCGCCTATGATCAATACGCGTGCCGAGGCCGAGGCGATGGTGCGGTCCTGCCGCTACTACCCTCTTGGCAATCGCAGCAATGCGGGCGTGCGCGGCGAATGGGGCGATTTTTCGAATTACCGCGACTATCTGGATACGGTGAACAAGGAATTGGTCATTGTGCCCATGATCGAAACCAAGCAGGCGCTGGAAAATCTGGATGCCATCGCATCCGTTCCCGGTGTGGATGTGCTGCTGATCGGGCCCTCTGATCTTTCCATCGAATTGGATGTGCCGCTGGATTATGCCTGCGACATCTATCAGCGCGCCTTGGACAGGATTGCGTCAACCGCCGCGAAGCATGGCATTGCCGCCGGCATGTATTTCATCCCGCCGGGCATGGAGCCGAATTTCTTCGTGGATAAGGGCTTCAAATTCTTCACCATGCCCTGGGGTCCCTGGGCCAGCGCGGGTATCCAGAACGCCATTGGCGGCATCAAGCGCTAAGGCGGGGTTGCCCTGGGCTCCAACCGGCGCGCTAGGTCACAAACTTATAAAGGGGATTCCTTGGGCGAGCGAGTTGTGATTCAAAGTCCGGGGAGGACTTTGGATGCACGCTCGTCGGTACGAACTGACGGATTTCGAGTGGTCTATTATCTCGCCGCTGTTGCCGAACAAGCCCAGAGGCGTCGCGCGCGCGGATGACCGCAAGGTGCTCAACGGCATCTATTGGCGTCTTCGAACTGGCTCTCCGTGGGCTGATATCCCGGAGCGTTATGGCCCGACCACGACCTGTTACAACCGGTTCGTCCGCTGGCGGAAAATCGGGGTTTGGGACACGATTTTCGAGGCGGTTTCGAAGGCTTATCGCGGCGACCTTCAGATGATCGACTCCTCTTCCATCCGGGTGCATCAGCACGCCGCGAACGTCAAAAAAGGGGGCCGCAAAACGCCGACATCTCCACGTCTGGGGACGTCACTGCAATCCGATGCATGGGGCGCTCGCGCGGCGGACTGACGACCAAAATCCATGCGGTGGTCGACGCTGACGGCAATCCGATCCGGCTGAAACTGAGCGAAGGCCAAGCCCACGACGGACGAAGCGCCACCGACATGCTCGAGAACATCGGCCCCGGCCAGACTTTGCTGGCAGACCGAGGTTACGATAGCGATGCCCTCCGTCAAAAACTCGCCGATCGCGGTGCGTGGGCCAACGTCAAACCCATGCCAGGGCGCGTCAACATCCCCGTCTTTAGTCCTTACCTTTATCGGTTCCGGAATCTGGTCGAGCGAGTCTTCAACAAACTCAGGCACTTCCGCGCCATCGCCACGCGCTTCGAAAAGCACGACGACAACTACCTCGCGCTCGTCAAACTCGCAGCAGCCAGAATCTGGATGCGGTTCATGAATCGGTGACCTAGGGCAGGGCGGCAAGCACGGCTGCCGCCGCGGCTTCTGAAGGCGCGCCTTGTGGCGCGCTTAACTTGGCCAGGGTTTCAGCGAAGCCCTGGCGCTGCGCCGCAACCGCCGCGCTATCCTGCAGCAGGGGCAGCAGGGCGGTGGTCAGTTTTTCCGGCGTGCAGCTTTCCTGAATGCGTTCCGGCACCACTTCCCGCGCGCAGAGCAGATTAACGAGTGAGGCATGCGGCACCTTGATCAGCCGTCGCGCAATCGCCGCCGTGATGGGGTTGACGCGATAGGCAACAATATGCGGCACGCCGGCCACCGCCATCTCAAGCGATGAGGTGCCGGATTTGATCAACCCTGCGCCATTTTCCTCCGCTGCCGCAAAGGCGTCATGCTTATCGGCGATGTCTTCCACCAGAATGGGCGCCGCCGGCCATTGCGCCGCCGCTTCCCGTACCAAGGGCGCCACGATGGGCGAGACGGGGATCACCGTGCGCAGCGCCGGGTTTTGCGGCAGCACGGCCTTGAGCGTCGCGCCGAAAATCGGCAGCAAGCGCGTTGCTTCAATGCGCCGGCTGCCTGGCATGATGATCAGCGGGCGATCGGTAGGCGCCAATCCATGACGGGCACGGAAACGCGCGGCATTGCCCTGATCCACGCCGCTTTCCAGCACGGGGTGGCCCACGAAAGTCACAGGTATTGCAGCCGCTTCGAAAAACGCTGGCTCGAACGGGAGCAGGCACAGCAAATGGTCAATCTTGTGCCGCAGCTTTTTCACGCGCCCCGGTCGCCAGGCCCAGACCTGTGGGGCGACGTAATGCATCACGCGGATGCCTTGCGGCTTCACAGCCTTTGCAATGCGCATGGTGAAGCCAGGGCTATCAATCGTGACCAGCAGAGCGGGCTGGCGGGCGAGGATATCGGCTTCGGTTTCCTCAAGGCGACGCTTCAATTGCTGGATGCGCGGCAGCACTTCCAGCAGGCCCATCAGCGCCAATTCGCGGTAGGGAAACAGGCTTGCCATGCCCTGTTCGGCCATGCGTTCGCCACCAATACCGGCGAAGTGCAGATCAGGCCGCGCCTTGCGCAAAGCCGCGATTAAACGCGCGCCCAGCACATCGCCTGAAGCCTCTCCGGCGATGATATAGATTAGCGTCATGCGAAGCTGGCGGGCTTGGGGGAGGCAAAGGGCGCCCTTGGCCAATCGCGGTGATTAAGCACAGCGCCATCACGCCGCACGGCTTCAATCAAACTAGGATCAAGCCTGCAAAACACCCAACCCGGCGCATCCATGGTTCCTTCGGCCAGGATGCCATCGGCCGGAAAGCCGCGATCCATCGGCCCGAAAACCCCGGCGCGGCCATGATTCACGTCCAACGCCGCAGACCACGGCGCTTCGCCGACTGTCGGTGTAATGGCAACATAGCATTGGTTTTCCAAGGCGCGCGCGCGGGCCGAAAAATGCACGCGGTTGAAGCCAGCAACGCTATCGGTGCAACTGGGTGCCAGGATCAGCCAGGCGCCGGCCATGACTTGCACGCGCGCATGTTTGGGGAATTCGATATCGTAGCAAATCGAAATACCGATCCTGCCCCAGGGCGTGTCAAACACATTGGGATCGGTGCCTTGGCTAACGCCCCAGCGTTCCGCCTCAAAACGCGTCATGGCGCGCTTTTCCTGAAAGGCGATGCGCCCTTCCGGCGTGATCAAGGGCGCGCGATTGACGACGCGGCCATCGGGTGCGCGCATCGGCAAGGTGCCGGGCTGTAGCCATATGCGATGCCGTTTCGCGGCGTCTCGCATTACGGCCAGAATCTCCGGTGCGGCGGTGACCATGGCGGCAAGCTCAGCGGCTTCCGTCGCCTCGCTACCATTCAGCCCAGCGCCGAGTTCCACCGCGGCATATTCCGGCAGCACCAGCAAATCCGCCTGCGCGCGGCCTGTTTCCAGCCAGTGATCAAGCGCCTCGGCGAAATCCGCGATGGAGGCCGGGCGGCCCACCGGATATTGCAACAGGCCAAGGCGGATCGGCTGGGCGGGGTTCATGAAAGATGCTTGATCCAGAAGGAAAGCACATGCGGCGTTTCGCGCGTGTCATCTACTTCGCGCCAGGACATCACCGTTGAGATATCCGGGCGCGCTTCATAGCCGCGATTGCGCCAGAAGCCATCAAGCGGTGTGTAATCGCATGGGCGGCGCGGGTCATTTTCATTGCGCACAACGGCGCAAAAGGCCGCTATGGAAAGCCCAAGCCGCCGCGCATGGGCTTCGCGTTCCTCAAAAAACCGCACGCCGGCACCCTGGCCGCGATATGCCGGCAATAAGACGCTTTCACCAAAATAGCAGAGTGTGGTGGCATCCAGCCCCGCATTGGCCCAAGAAGCGCGGAGCTTTTCACTGGCTTCCTGCCCTGGCTGGCAGGTTGCCATGCCAACCGCTTTCCCTTCTGCGTTATTGGCCGCGACCACCAAGGCGCCCGGGCTTTGCGCATAGGATGCGAGGTAGCGTGCCTCATGGGCTGCATCGCCTTCGTAAAGATACGGCCATTCGCGAAAGACATGAATACGCAAACCAGCCAGGGCATCCAACCGCGCGGTGAGCGCTGCGCCAGAGAGGGTTTCGTAGGTCAAAGGGGCAGAGAGCATGGCAGGCTATTAGCGGAGAATGGCGCGCGGCGGAATCATGTTGCGCCAGCGGCAAGCGCGGCCTTGTCACTCGCCGCTTGCAGAAAGGCGGCCAAGCCTTCTTCCACCACGGCGCGGTCCAGATCGCGCAGGATAAAGACGATGCGTGAAGACCTGTCATGCCCTGCCGGCCAGGCGGCAAGGCGTTCCGGCGGGTGAAACACATGCTGCACGCCATGCAGCACCACCGGCCGATCTTCCCCTTGCAGGTTCAGAATGGCCTTCATCCGCAAAACGCTGGCGCCGCGGGTGATGGCGAGCATTTCAAGCCAAGACGCCAAGCCTTCCCAGGGGAGGGGTTCGGCGAAGGTCAGGCCGAAGGCATGGATGCGCGCGTCATGGCGGTTTGGGTCGTGGTGATGGCCATGATAATGGTGGTGATGCGCGGCTTCCGCCGCCAACCAATCCGCGACCTCAGCAATCTTGGCGCTGGGATCAAAACCGTCCGCACCAAACAGGAATTCCGGCGCGATATTGCCCGCCACAACGCGCTGGATTGGTGCGCCGGGATTGAGCACACGAAGCCGCGCTTCAAGCGCATTTATCTGATCGGCGCTTGCGATATCCGTCTTGCTCAGGATCAGCCTATCCGCCACGGCGGCCTGCTTAACGGCTTCGATCTGGGCGTCCAGCGTGGCAGCGCCCAGCTCTGCATCCACCAGGGTGACAACCCGATCAAGCCGGAAGGATCGCAGCGCCACCGGGTCGTTCATCAGCGTTTGCAGAATGGGGGCGGGGTCAGCTAGGCCCGTAGTTTCAATCAGCACGCGGCGTATTTCATGTCCGGCTTCGGCCTTCAGCGCCAAATCGCGCAAGGCGCGCTGCACATCGCCGCGAATGGTGCAGCAAAGGCAGCCGGCATTGAGCAGTACGGTATCTTCATCAAGCTTTTCGACCAGCAGATGATCGAGCCCTATTTCGCCAAATTCATTGATCAGCACGGCGCTGCCAGCCATTTCCGGATGCTTCAGCAATCGGGTCAGAAGCGTGGTCTTGCCCGCGCCCAGAAAGCCAGTCAGCACCGTAATGGGAATGGGGTTCATTTGCGGTAAAGTGCTTCCGGGTCCATCAGCGGCGCGGCGATATTCACCAGAGTCTCACCGCGCGGGGCGCGGTAGAAACAATTGCGCCGCCCGGTATGGCAGGCGACCCCTTGCTGATCCACCAGCAGCAGGATGGTATCGCCATCACAATCCAGCCTGAGATCCACCAGCCTTTGCACCTGGCCGGAGCTTTCGCCCTTGCGCCAGAGCGCCTTGCGGGAGCGCGAATAATAGCAGACCCGGCCTGTGCTGAGCGTTTCAGTCAGGCTTTCGGCATTCATCCAGGCCATCATTAGCACTTCACCCGTATCATGCTGCTGGGCGATGGCCGGGATCAGCCCCGCCGCATCAGGCTTCAGCGCGGCAAGCAAGGCTTCGCGGGCAGGGGCAGAGATAGGGGTGGCGATCTGTGGCATTGTTATCTTATAACACTCACGACTTCTGTTAGGAAGCATCATGCACGGGGCCACTCATCATTTGACAGCGCTGGAAAGGGCCGAGGCGCTTTGCCAGACGCGCGGTGTGCAGCTTACGCCACTGCGCCGCGATGTGTTGCGCCTGGTGCTGGAAGCGGAGGCACCGATTGGTGCCTATGCGCTGCTCGATCAATTGAAGGCGAGCCGTCCGAAGGCTGCACCGCCCACTGTCTATCGCGCGCTCGATTTTTTGCTGGAACAAGGGTTGATCCATCGGCTTGAACGGCTGAATGCCTTTATGGGCTGCACAGAGGCGCTTGAAGGGCATGATCATGATCACGATCATGCGCATGATCACCCGCATCAATTCCTGATCTGTCGCGGCTGCGGCGCAACGCGGGAGATTTCCGATCATGCGGTAGAGGCAGCAATTGCGGCTGCCGCGGCGCGCGGCGGTTTTTCAGCACCGCGAGCAACCGTGGAGATTGAAGGCCTTTGTGCCAAATGCGGCGCGGCCAAGCCTTAGGCTATCGCATAATTGAATTGTCCGAATTGTTCCGTCCCTATTAGACTTTTTTGATATTGGGAGCGGGAGAATGTGATGATGGTTCGTCTGATTGGTCGCACCTTGACCGCCGGAGTATTGGCACTGGCTTCGGGTGCGGCTTCAATGGCGTTGGCACAAAGCCCATCCATCAATGGCGATACCTTCACCGCCGGCACCACGGGTGCATTGGCTCGGCTATGCGGGGCCAATGCGCAGGAAGCAGCCTATGCGGCGGCGATTCATTTCTGCCATGGGCTGCTGGTGGGGTCTGGGCAGACCAGCGACATGATGCATAAACGCCAAGGCACGCGCCCTGGTTTCTGCCTGCCGACACCCTCCCCAACGCTTGACCAGGTAGCGGCGAGGTTTGTCGCGTGGTCGGCGGCCAATCCTCAGTTTGATGGGACGCGCGCGGCGCAGGGGCTGATGCGTTTTGCAGCGGCGCAATACCCCTGCACCGCAACCTCGGCGCAGCGTTAGGCAGGGCCTGATGTGCGGATGGATCCACCAGGGGAGAGGGGCATTGGCACGGCCGGCTTTGCTGGCCTTGCTGTGGCTGATCCCTTTCTTTTCGCATTCAGCTTCGGCGCGTGAAGGCTTGCGCGTGGCTGACTTGCCGCGCGATTTCCAAAGCTGGGCCATCTGGCGCGCTGATGACGCAAGCCTTTCCGAAACCGCGAAAGGGCCGTTACCAGGGCAAGCTTTCCATGGGGCAGATTTTTGCTTTGGCGCCATGCTTGATGCCGGGATGGGGCAGGGTATCGTTGGGGGGCTACCGCTTCATGGCATGGCCTTTTGCCCAATTATTTTTGTGGGGTTTCGCACTGCTGGCCTGGAAGCCCGCGCCATTAAGCCAGTCAGCGGTGATCGGCCAATCACCAATGTGCCGATTATTTCGCAAACCATGTGTTCGCCAGCCATTCGTCAGCGATAAGGATACTTCAATGATCAAGCCATGGAAGTTCTGTTTGGCGGCCACCGCTTTTTTTGTCCTTTCCGGCTGCGCCGACATGACAGATAAGCAGCGCAGCACCGCGATTGGCACTGGGATTGGCGCGGTTGGGGGGGCGGCAATTGGCTCCTTTTCCGGCAATGCCGGATGGGGCGCGCTGATTGGTGCGGGCGCTGGCGCGCTGGGCGGCTTGGCCGTTGGCCAAGCGCGAGAGAATGAACAACGCGCCTATCAGCGCGGGGTGGAGACAGGGCGCAGCCAGCGATGAAGCCCTATAGGGCCACCCTTCTGATGGGTGGCCCCTTGCAAACCGGATTACTTCGGCAGCGTCGCCAAACCCTGCGTCAGATCAGCGATCAGATCGCCCACATCTTCAAGCCCGATATGGATGCGCACCGTGTAGCCGCCCAAATCAGGGCTGGTCGCGGTGCGGGTGATAAAGCCGGTGGTGGGTAAGGCGAGGCTTTCAAACCCGCCCCAGGAGGCGCCGATACCAAAAAGCTTGAGACTATCAATGAAATTGAAGATCTCGGCTTCCGTATAGCGCGGCTTGAACACCACACCGAAAAGGCTGCAAGCACCGGTGAAATCCCGCTTCCACAAGCCGTGTTGCGGATGGGATGGCAGGGCAGGGTGCAGGACGCTCAGCACTTCTGGGCGGCTTTCAAACCAGCGCGCCACTTCAAGCCCGCTTTTTTCCTGCTGCCTTAGGCGAATGGGCATGGTGCGCGCACCACGCAGCGCCAGCCAGCAATCATCAGGTGCCGCGAAATGCCCCATCTGGGAAGCGGCACCGCGCACAATTTCATAATTCTTTTCGCTGTTTACGGTGATGGAACCAAGCAGCACATCCGAATGCCCGCCAACATATTTCGTCAGCGCCTGGATGGAAACATCCACGCCATGCTGGAAGGGCATGAAGTGATGAATACCCCAGGTATTGTCCATCATCACCACGCAGGCGGCAGCATGCGCTGCGCGCGCAATGGCTGGCACATCCTGTACTTCAAAACTATGGCTGCCAGGGCTTTCGGTATAGACAACCTTAGTATTGGGGCGGATCAGCGCGCGGATGCCAGCTTCATCAATCAGCGGATCGTAATAGGTAGTTTCAATCCCCCAATCCTTGAGCAAGCCATTGCAAACATTGCGCGCGGGGCCATAGGCGGAATCCGGCATCAGGCAATGATCGCCGGTCTTCAAATAGGCCATCAGCGGTACCGTCACGGCGGCCAGGCCGGTGCCCACCAGCACACAGCGCGTGCCGCCTTCAATTTCTGCCACCACATCTTCCAGGGCGTATTGCGTGGGACCGCCGGCGGTGCCGTAGGTCATCACGCGGTTCCATTTATCCTTCTGGAAGGTCCGGCGAGATTCGGAATCAGGATGCAAAACGGTGGAGCCGCGATGCACCGCAGGATTGACGAAACCATGTGCGCGCGTGCCAGCGCGCCCGGCATGGGACATGCGGGTGGCGAAGCCATGCCCGTGTTTGGCGTTGTTGTCGGCCATATCAGCTACTCTTTTCCTTTTGGGTTTCGGGCCTGCCGGCCCATTCGGTCCAGGAACCATCGTAAATCGCGGCATCACCAAGCCCGGCCTGCTTCAGGCCAAGTGCAAGGATGCAGGCAGTGACACCTGTGCCGCAGCTTGTCACGATAGGTTTGCTGCCATCCGCACCGGCTGCGGCAAAACGCGCGCGGAGCGCAGCCGTATCCTTCATGGTGAAATCGGCATTCAGCAATTCATTGAAAGGCACGCTTTTGGCGCCTGGCATATGGCCGGAAGGCAGGCCCGGGCGTGGTTCCGGCGCGGTGCCATCAAAACGGCCTTTGGTGCGCGCATCCAGGATCAGCGCATTGCCTTGCGCAATGATGCGCTTCACGTCGCCAATACCCTTCACCAAATCGGCGCGAAAATCCGGCGTGTAGCTGCTGGTGGCGGCGGGTTTCGCATCGCCGCTTTCGGCGGCGCGCCCTTCGGCCAGCCATTTCGGCAGGCCACCATCCAACACGGCAGCCTTTTCATGGCCAAAGAGCTTCATCAGCCACCAGCCGCGCGCTGAGGATTGCAGCCCTTTCTGGTCATAGAAAATCACGCGCGTTGCATTGCTGATGCCCATCTCCCCCATTAGCCGGGCGAAACGGCTAGCCGTTGGCGCCATATGCGGCAGATTGGTGTCGGGATCGGCCACCACATCAATATCAAAAAAACGCGCGCCTGGGATATGCGCTTCGCGATACTTGGTCAGGCCATCAAAGGGCTCATTCGGAAGATATTTGGTGGCGTCGAAGACCATCAGATCAGGCGCGCCAAGTGCCTCGGCCAGCCATTCGGTTGAAACCAAATCATGCATGGATCAATCCCCCACCAGCACCAGGGAAACGCGGCGATTCTGCCGGCCCTTGTTTTCGATTTTCGTGACCTCAACGCGCCCGATTTCGCCAGTATGGCGCACATGCGTGCCGCCACAGGGTTGCAGATCAATCGGCGCATCAGCGCTGCCAATACGCACCAGACGAATGCGCCCGGCACCGCGCGGCGGCTGCACGGAAAGCGTGCGCACCAGGCCGGGATTGGCATCAAGCTCGGCTTCCGTGATCCATTCCTGCGTCACGGGATGATTGCCAGCGATTAGTGCATTCAGCCCTTCGGTCAGGCTTTCCTTCGTCGGCGGCTCGGGCAAATCAAAATCAAGGCGCGATTTCTCAAGCCCGATCTGCCCGCCCGTCACGCCAGCGCCGGGGATCAGGCTGCAAAGCAGATGGAGCGTTGTGTGCATGCGCATCAGGCGAAAGCGCCGCGGCCAATCAAGCGCGAGCGTGATTGTCGCGCCTTGTTCCGGCAAGGCAGCGCCGGCTTCCGGCACATGAAGCACGGTGTCTTCCGGCCCCTTGGTTGTATTGGCGATCCGCGCCTCGCCACCCGGCCAGCGCAGCACGCCGGTATCACCGGGCTGACCGCCCGCCTGGGCATAGAAATTCGTGCGGTCCGTGATGATCGCCTCGGCCGAGGCGGCCAACACCTTGGCGCTGATTTCGGCGGCATAGGCATCTTCGCGGAAGATCAATTCAGTCATGCTTTTCCTGAGCGTTACCCTGATGGGACAGGCTAGGCCAGAAAACGCTGAAACAAAACCTCTGCCGCTGGGGAAGTTTTGGGGATAGAAGCGCATAGCCAACCGCATGACACAGAACGATTCCCCGCCCCCCGATCCCGCCCGAATCAGGCGTGCGCGCCGCCGTGGCGTGCTTCTGGTTGTGCTGGCGGCGGCGAGCTTTTCCATCTCGGCAGCTTTTGCGAAGACCATTGGCACGGGCATCCCGGTGGCCGAAGTGATTTTTTTCCGCAATTTCTTTGCGCTGATCCCTATTTTACCTGTGATCATCAGCGCGGGGGGGCTTGCAGCGCTACGCATGCGAAGCCCCGGTAGCCATGTGCTGCGCATGATTTTCGGCATGATGGGGATGGTCGGGTCCTTCTACGGCTATGTCCATCTGCCCTTGGTGACCGTAACGGCTCTCGGCTTCACGATGCCGCTGTTTCTGACGCTGCTTGCCATACCAATTCTGGGTGAAAAGGTTGGTTGGCGCCGATGGCTTGCGGTTTTGGTTGGATTCTGCGGCGTGCTGCTGATGGTGCGGCCCGAACAGGGCACTACGGATACACAATGGCTGGCACTCGGGCTGTGCCTTTTGGGTGCTTTGGCCTGGGCGCTTGCCATGATCACCATCCGCAAAATGGGTGAGGCCGGCGAAAGCGGCGTTGCCATTGTGTTTTGGTTTGCGTTTTTTTCTTCGATCCTGGCTGGCATCTTCATGATCCCGGTCTGGGTTTGGCCAAGCACAACGCAATTGGCGTTGCTTGCCGGCATTGGGCTGGTATCCGCCATTGCGCAGATTATGATGACCAATGCCTACCGAACCGGAGAGGCTTCGCTACTCGCGCCCTTTGAATATTCCGCCATCATCTGGACCACGGCGCTTGGCGCCATGATTTGGGCGGAAATGCCGGATGCCTGGGATTTCCTGGGCATCCTGGTGCTGGTGGGGGCGGGGCTTTATATTTGGTACCGCGAAATAAAGCTTGGGGTGAAGCGCTAGGCCCTATATCCCCCAATGTGCGCGCAGGCTGGCGGCGGCATGTTGCAGCACCAGATCGGATTTTGGGATAAAACGGCCCATGGTCAGGCAGGCATGGATCTGATCCGCGACATGCAGATGCGTGACATTGACACCTTCCTCATCCAGACGCTTGGCGTAGGCAATGCCCTCATCCACCAAAGGATCAATCCCTGCCGTCATCAGGAAGGCCGGCGGCAGGCCAGCAAGTGACGGTGCGCGCAGTGGCGAAGCGCGCCAATCAATGCCCTTTTCATGGGGGCCGAGGTAATGCGCGATGAACCATTTCATGACATCGCGCGTCAGCACCAGGCCTTCGGTGAAACGATCATAGGATGGCGGATTGCCTGCCATATCGGTGACTGGATAGAACAAAACCTGATAGTCAGGCATGGGCAGTTCGCCATGCAGGGCCATCAGGGCGAGCACAGCAGCAAGGTTGCCGCCCGCGCTATCGCCACCCACCGCAATTCGCGTTCGGTCTATGCCAAGCCGCTTCGCTTGTCGGCAGATGTAGCGATAGGCGGCTGCGGAATCCACGACTGCGGCCGGGTAGCGATGTTCCGGCGCCAGGCGGTAATCAATGGCAATAACGCAGGCCTGTGATAGATTGGCCAACCGCCGACAGACTTGGTCGTGGCTATCAAGATCACCAATAACCCAGCCGCCGCCATGCATATAGACAAGGCAGGGCAGGGCGGCATCGGGATCAGTGCCGAAGCCGCGATAGCGGCGCAGCCTTATCTTACCGGCGGGGCCAGGGCATTTCAGGTCTTCCACCAGCGCGACCTCAGGCGGGTCTGGCTGCATCACGCGGCGGGAAGCGGCAGAAACCTCCCGCGCTTCGGTCGGTGTCAGCGTATTGAAAGCCGGGCGTTTGGCTTCCTTGATCAGGTTCAGGACATGCTCGGCGCCTGCATCAAGTGTCATGTGAATTCCCCCTATTCCGCCGCTGCTGCGGGCTGTGTTGAGCCGCCGAAATGAAAGCCGCGATAGCCATCATTGGCAATTTCATCGCAGAGAACACGATAATTTCCAACACCGCCGACATAAGGCATAAATAGCCGTGGCTTGCCCGGTACATTGGCGCCCATATACCAGGATGCCGCACGGGGATAGAGCGTACGATGCGCGACCGTATTGACTTCCTCTACCCAGGAATCTTCCGCGCCCCGATCAGCTTCAATGATCGACTTGCTCTTGGCCTGCATTTGCGTCAGGCAATCCATGATCCAATCCACATGCTGTTCGATGGACACGATCATGTTGCTAAGGACAGAAGGGCTGCCCGGCCCCGTGATCATGAACATATTCGGGAAACCCGCGGTCATAATGCCAAGCAGGGTGCGCGGCCCGGCCTCCCATTTGGCATTGAGGCTTTCACCCGCGCGACCCTTGATATCCACGCCAAGCAAAGCCCCCGTCATGGCATCGAAGCCGGTGGCGAAGACAATATCATCGCATTCATGCAGCGTGCCGCCCGCTTCAATCCCGGTCACGGTAATGCGCGTCATCGGCGCTTCATGCAGGTCAATCAGCGAAACATTGGGCCGGTTATAAGTTTCATAGTACTGCGTATCCACGCAAATTCGTTTGGTGCCAATTGGATGATTTCGCGGGCAAAGTTTCTCGGCCGTGGCGGGGCTATTCACCATTTCACGTATTTTCCCGCGTACATATTCCGCCGCCGTGTCATTCGCGGCCTGATCCAGCAGCAAATCGCGGAAAGAACCCATGAAGGCTGTGCCGCCCACGGCCCAACGCTTATCATATTCCGCTTTCCGTTCTGCGGCGCTGACGGACATGGCAGGCGTGTCACTCAGGCCATAAAGAATGCCCGTTCGCATCATGCGTGCCTTTAGGCGCAGATTGGCATAATCGCGCTTCCAGCCTTGTTCATATTCATCATCCATTGGGCGGTTGCGCGATGGAATGCTGAAATTGGGCGTGCGCTGAAAAACCGTGAGCTGGGCAACTTCTTCTGCAATCACGGGGATGGATTGAATGGCGGAAGACCCGGTACCGATCACCGCGACCCTCCGGCCAGTGAAATCCACCCTCTGGTGCGGCCAATAGCCTGTATGGAATTGGCGGCCCTTGAAATCAGCAATGCCGGGAATGTCGGGCAGGCGGGCCGCGGAAAGGCAGCCCGTCGCCATGAAGAAATAGCGCGCCGACAGGCTTTCCCCGCGATTGGTGATGATGCGCCAAAGCCCTGCTGCGTTATCCCAGGCTGCATTGGTGACACGGGTTTCAAAACGGATGTCACGCCTCAGATCGAAGCGTTCCGCAACATGGCGCGCATAAGCCAAAATTTCGGGCTGCGCGGCAAAACGTTCAGGCCAACGCCATTCCTGCTGTAATCCCTCGGAGAAGGAAAAGGAGTACTGCATGCTTTCCACATCACAGCGCGCGCCGGGGTAGCGGTTCCAATACCAGGTCCCGCCAACATCATCCGCCGCTTCCAGGCATAGGGCAGGGTTACCAAGCCCGCGAAGGCGATGCAGCAGGTAAAGCCCGGCAAAACCCGTGCCAACAATAACAGCGCCGTGATTTTCCTGCGCCATATTCTTCCTCCAGGGCCTAGTTCTGGTGCCAGCGGAAAGTGTTGCTCTGGGACTGTCAAGGGCCGTAAGCCGCGCTATGCTACCCGAAATGCTTCAAGGGGAAAGTCCATGGATAAAGGTTTTCAGCTTGGCGATCTGACCATTCAGCGCGTTGTCGAGGAAGAAAGGCCTATCTTCGACCCGCTGACCTTCTTTCCGAACCTAACGCCGGAGTTACTTGCGGAGAATCAGGAATGGCTGGAACCCAAAGCGCTTGATCCGGCGACAGGCAAGCTGATGCTTTGCATCCAATCCTGGGTGGTGCGCACGCCGCACCATAATATTCTGATTGATACCTGTGTTGGCAATGACAAGACACGGCCGAACCATCCTTTTTGGCACCAAATGAAAAGTAATTCCTATATGCGTAATCTGGCTGCGCTTGGGCTCGGCGTGGGTGATATTGATTTTGTTATGTGCACCCATTTGCATGTCGACCATGTGGGCTGGAACACGCGGCTTGAAAATGGCCGTTGGGTGCCAAGTTTTCCGAAGGCGCGCTATCTTTTTGCGAAGGAAGAATACGCCCATTGGGAACGGGAACATGCCAAGGCGCCATCGCCGGTCTTTGCTGATAGTGTGCTGCCGGTTGTGGAAGCAGGACGCGTGGATTTCGTGACCAATGATTATCAGATGAAT
>Ga0194118_10001365_pt1 | contig 35381 bp, 32 predicted proteins | sample TA2MahsurfametaG_2_FD_148662 | JGI IMG/M metagenome (GOLD analysis project Ga0194118, IMG submission 148662) | Freshwater microbial communities from Lake Tanganyika, Tanzania - TA2015013 Mahale N5 surface | ecosystem: Environmental > Aquatic > Freshwater > Lake | place: Tanzania: Lake...
ACGTTCCTACGCGTTACGCACCCGTCCGCCGCTGCCATTGCTGACCGCGCGACTTGCATGTGTTAGGCATGCCGCCAGCGTTCGCTCTGAGCCAGGATCAAACTCTCAGGTTCATCCAAGCATCACCACAGAGAACAAAATCCCCACAGCAACACCTAAACGAACTTCCAAAGGCTCATCACTCTCACCAAACAATTCTCAGCCAACCCCAAATAACCAAGCACCAAGCCAAAACACCCAAAACCAACACCCCACAAAGAGGCATCAACCCAGGCGCCGACCGCGCATCCCACCCCGCCACTCATCGCAACAAGGCAAAAACACACAGCAACAAAAGCCCAGCACAAAACTATCCAAAGATAGCCAAGCACTATCAACTTCCAAAAAAACCAGATGCAATTGTCAAACAACAAAAAAAGAACCAGCAACAGAACGCCATACGGCATCCCAAATCGCCGGCCCCCTCAAACCACACCGATCATCGGCAGGGCAAAAATACTAGCCAGGAAAACCTAACAAGTCAACACTAAAAACCACACAACCTCGCAGCGAACGGGCTTCTAGTACCATCATCACAACACGTCAAGCGGGTTTCACAAAAACAACACAAAAACCCGCGTTCTTTCTAAGCATCTGTTTTTATTGCGCTTTGAAAGCTGGCGCCGCCACGGCCAGGCCACGTCACCAGGCAGGCTCAAGCCCCAGCCCCGGCCCTTCCGGCACGGCAATCTGACCATCCTGCGGAGCCAAATGCTGCCCAAAAGGCGGGTTTTCGAGGTCCGCAAAATAGATTTCCAAAGGCTCCGCGGCTTCCTGCGCCGCAAGGAAATGGAGGCTCGCCAGAAGTCCAGGCCCAAAATACGGGCAATGCGGCACGACGCGAAGCCCCGCCCCCTGCGCCAATTCGGCCACCTGCAGCAATGCTGTCAGCCCACCAAGCTTTGTCACGCTGGGCTGGAGAATGCCCGCCGCGCCCCGTTCAATCATTTGGCAAAAATCTTCTGGATTGGCAGCGTTCTCACCAGCCGCAATCGCGCAAGGCGATGCGGCGCGCACACGCGCCATGGCGGCATAATCCTCGGGTGGCCAGATAGGTTCCTCTACCCAAGCGATGCCAAGGTTCTTGACTGCCTCGCAAAACTCCACAGCATCAGCCTCCTCATCCCAGGCGCAATTGATATCGAGCATCAGTGGAATATCTGGGGGCATCGCTGCGCGGGCCGCACGAATGCAGCGCAGGTCAATTTCATGCAGTTTGATGTCACGATAGCCGCGCCGCACAGCCTCAGCCGCATTGCGCGCGACATCTTCAGGGTTCCCATACCGCAACAGGCTTGCATAGGCGCGCAGCTTTTTCCGCGCGGCGCCACCCAACAACGCGTGCAAAGGCTTTCCTGCAATTTTGCCGGCAATATCCCATAACGCAATATCAATTGCTGAAATGCCAAAAGTCACAGGACCGTTACGCCCGAAATTATGAAAACGTTTATGCAGCATACGGTTGATTGCACCGATGTCGCGCGCATCCTGGCCAATGCAGGCCGGCGCAATCAGCCGATCAACCGCATCCCGCGTTGTATCCACCAACGTAAAGCCGAAACCTTCTCCCCAACCATGGATTCCCTGTTCTGTCTCGACCTTTACGAGAAGCGTATCCATGGTTTTAAGGGCTAAATTTCCACCGGTAGCGCAACTATTGCCGCCCTGCGTATCAAGGGCCACCCCGTAGGTGAAAGCACTACGATGGATGCGGGTTTCGATCCGCGTGATCTTCATGCTGCGTTCTTTCATTTGCATCTTGCAGTTTCACCTGCTCTTGGGGATGATGGCATCCGACGTAGAAGAAAAAAACACCAGAACAGAGGAAAGCCCATCATGCTGCGCATTTTTGCTGCTACCCTTGTCTCACTATTCCTTAGCGCGCCCCTAGCAGCGCATGAGCAATTCCCAAGCCGCCCCATCCGCATCATTGTTCCTTTCACCGCCGGCGGCCCAAGCGATCTTGTCGCTCGGCTTTTGGCACCGAAAATGACAGCAACGCTCGGTCAGCCAGTTATTATTGACAATCGCCCAGGCGCGGGTGGCGTAACCGGCGTTGATGTGGCAGCGAAAGCGGCCCCCGATGGTTATACGATTGTTCTTGGCAGCGCCGGCGGCGTTGCCATTTCGCCGCAACTTGATCGCGGCACACCCTACGATCCTTCGCGCGATCTTGTGCCGCTGACACTTGGTGTTCTTGTGCCAGAGCCGATTGTCGTATCATCAGCAACCCCCTTTAGAACTTTGCAGGACCTTCTCGCGGCGGCGCGCGCTCAGCCTGGCAAAATTAATCAAGGCTCCACCGGTTCGGGTAGCCTGCCCCATTTGGCAGGCGAATTGCTAAAGAATGCCACCGGCATTGAAATGACCCATGTGCCCTATCGCGGCGGCGCGCCACTCACTACCGCGCTGGTCCAGAATGAGGTTCAGGTCGGACTTGCTGATTTGCCGATTCTTCTGCCGCAAATTCGTTCCGGGACAATCCGCGCACTTGCGGTTGGCTCTCCGCAGCGGCTGCCATGGCTGCCGGATGTGCCAACGATGATTGAACTCGGCTACCCGAGCGTGGATACAAATAATTGGCACGGCTTTGTCGCACCCTCCCGTGTTCCGGAATCCATTCTGCAACGCCTGCATGATGCCCTCGCAGGCGCACTGAAGGACCCGCAAATTTCGCGGCAACTCCATGACCAAGGCGCCGTGCCAGGCGGCAATAGCCGCGCGGAATTTGGCCAGTTCATCAAGGCCGAGATGGCGAAATGGGGTGAGGTAATCAGGCGCGGCAATATCCGCGCCGACTGATCATCAAAAACATCTGCGGTACGGAGGAAGCGTAACTGCGCCTCCTCCCGCCCGAGCGTTCACCAAAACGGCGATCAGCCCTTCCGCACGATGCTTGTCCAGCCATGCGGATCGTTGCTGCGGCCATATTGCAAGCCAGTGATGGCGTCATAAAGCCGGCGCGTGACATCACCGATCTCACCACCATTGATCAAGACATCCTCACCCTTGTAGCCGAGCGTCCCAACCGGTGAGACTACCGCCGCCGTCCCCGTGCCCCACATTTCCTTGAGCGTGCCGTCACGGCCGGCGGCCATCACTTCGTCAATGGCGATCGGGCGTTCGGTGACCTTCAGGCCCCAATCGCGCATCAATTGCATGGTGCTCGCGCGGGTCACTCCATCAAGGATGGTGCCGGTCAGCGGCGGCGTAATCACCTCATCGCCGATGCGCAGCATGATGTTCATGGTGCCAACCTCATCGAGGTATTTGCGGTTGACGCCATCCAGATAGAGCACCTGCGAATAGCCTGCCTTCGCGGCATCGCGCTGGCCGGCAAGGCTCGCGGCGTAATTGCCGGCGGTCTTGGCTTCCCCAGTGCCGCCTTTCACCGCGCGGACATGCGTGTCAGATGCCAGGATTTTCACTGGCTTCACGCCTTCCTTGTAGTAGGTGCCAACGGGTGAAAGGATCAGGAAATACAGGTAATTATGCGCCGGATGCACGCCCAGCATCACATCGGTCGCGATAATGGTGGGGCGCAGATAAAGCGCGGTGCCGGGCTTGCGCGGCACCCATTCATGTTCAAGCCCGACCAACGCATCAAAGCTTTGGCGAATGATATCCACCGGCAATTCCGGCATGCACATGATCTGACCGGAACGGTTGAAACGCTCCGCATGGCGGTCCGGGCGGAAGAGGCGGATTTGGTCATCATCGCCACGGAATGCCTTGAGGCCATCGAAAATCGCCTGACCGTAATGCAGAACCGAAGTCGCAGGGTCCAGGCTGAGCGGCCCATAGGGCATGATCCGCGGCGAATGCCAGCCCTTCGCTTCCTGATAATCCATCAGGAACATATGATCGGTCAGCACCTTGCCGAAAGCCAATTCATCATCGGCGGGCTTCACCTTGGGGGTGGAGGTGCGGGTGATCGGGAAGGAAGCCATTGCTGCGTATCCTCAAGGGTTTTTATGAGTGGGGTCAGGTTAGCGCAGGTCTTGGGAAAAGGTAAGTAGTCCTTACATAGTTTTTATATTTCGCCGTGCATGAGGGCGGCCAAGCGTGACTCCAGCCCGGTTTGCGGCGCTTGCGCCACGCGGGCAAGGGCGTGGCCTGCCCGGCAGGCCATAATCAGCGCGCAATCAAGGCTATCGAGTACCGGCACTGGAAGCAGCGCAGCCAGTTTCGGCGCCAAGCCCACCAGCCCCGCCCCGCCCAACACCACAACGCCAGCACCCGCCGCGACTGCTTGGCGGGCTTCCTCGGCGATCAGGCCCAGCGCCTTTTCGGGTTCGCGCGCGATCATGTCGCCTGTGGGGGGAACAGACCGCACCTGGACGCTACCCCGCCCATGGCCGCGGACCAGGACGAATTCTTCCAGCATCGGGACCCAGGCAGCACCCCCGGTCAATAGCGCAATGCGCGGCGCCTGTTCCAAAGCCAGCGTAATGGAAGCTTCCGCCATGCCTACCACTGGAATAGGCAGCAATTCGCGCGCCGCTTCGATGGCCGGTTCGCCGAAACAGGCGATGATAGCGGCGCCGAAGCCTTGTGGATTATGGGGGCCGATATGCTCAGCCAAGCCCGCCAGCACCGCGTGGCCAGCAATGGCAACCGCGGCGCGGGTTGCGATATAGCGCGCGCCAAAGGGGGCGGTGGCCGGCACCAGATCGCAGGCCGGTAGGCCAAGTCGGGGCAGGGCTTCCTGCGCCCGGGCGGCGATCAGGGCGGTGATTGCGGGGTCGGTATTGCCGTTCAGAAGCAGAATGCGCATGGGGCGCTTCTGCCGCCTGACGCTCGCGGCTGGCAAGGGCGCTTGTTGCCCCTCCGAATTTTTCTATTGCGCCCTGGCGCGCGGCGCCGCATCGTCAAGCAGTGCTGCCGCTAAAATAGGCAGGAATGAAAATTCCTGACCGCGGGACCTACACCGGGGGTGGCACAGGCTTTGCTGCGCCCGATTGTTGATCTTTCTCCGGATGGTTCGTGCTGGGGGTAGGTTCGGCGATTTTGGGTTCTTGGGTGGCAGTTTCCCCCGAAACTGCTGGAACGCGACGAAGGGAGAGTAACGCGATGCGATTGAAGAAATTCTTGATGACGGCCTGCCTAGTGGCGCTGCCGGTGCTTGGCGCTTCCATTGCGCAGGCGCAGGGCACGCTGCGTATTGGCATGACGGCAGCGGATATTCCGCTGACAAACGGCCAGCCCGATCAGGGTTTTGAGGGCAACCGCTTCACCGGCATTCCGCTGTTTGACAGCCTGACCATGTGGGACCTGTCCTCGGCGGATAAGCCTTCCGTGGTGATCCCAGGTCTTGCGACCGAATGGGCAGTGGATGCCAATGACAAGACGCGCTGGATATTTCGGTTACGGCGCGGTGTGAAATTCCATGACGGGTCGGATTTCAACGCTGATGCCGTGGTGTGGAATGTGCGCAAGGTGCTTGACCGTGAGGCGCCGCATTACGATCCGCGCCAGGTTGGTGTAACCGCGACCCGGATGCCAACACTCCGTCGCGCGGAAAAGATTGATGATTACACCGTTGCCCTGTTCACGTCTGAACCGGACAGTCTGCTGCCCATCAACCTGACTAACCTTTTCATGGCGAGCCCCGTCCAATGGAATAAAATGCGCGCGAGCAGCGCGAATGCCGAAGCCGCATGGCTTGCCTTTGCGCGCGATCCTTCAGGCACTGGCCCCTTCCGCCTGACCCGCTTTGTTGCGCGTGAACGTGTGGAGTATGCGCGCAATGATGCTTATTGGACGGATAAGGCCAAGCTTGATCGCCTGATCCTGCTGCCGATTCCGGAAGCCAATGCGCGCACCGCCGCACTACTTTCCAATCAGGTGGATTGGATTGAAGCGCCATCACCCGATACCATTCCGCAGCTCCGCCAACGCGGCATGGTCATTACAAGCAATGCGCAGCCCCATGTCTGGCCCTGGCAGCCCTGCTTTACCGAAGGCTCGCCGATGGCCGATGTGCGCGTGCGTCGCGCGCTCAATCTTGCCATTGACCGTGAAGGGTTGCGCACGCTGTTGGGGGGCATGATGTCCATTCCCGTCGGCACCGTGCCGCGCGGCCACCCTTGGTTCGGCAACCCAAGCTTCAGCATCCGTACCGATAAGGCCGAAGCGCGCCGCCTGCTCGCGGAAGCGGGCTATGGGCCGCAGCGTCCTTTGAACCTGAAGGTGCAGATTTCCGCCTCCGGTTCAGGCCAAATGCAGCCCTTGCCGATGAATGAGTTCCTGCAGCAGGATTTGAAGCAGGTTGGCGTGAACATCGAATTCGACGTTCTTGAATGGAATGCGTTGTTCGCTTCCTGGCGTCAGGGCTGCCGCGATACGTCAGCGCGCGGGGCACACATGACCAACGTGTCCTTTGCCGCCATGGACCCCTTCTTTGCCATGGTACGCTTCTGGGATTCGAAAATGGCGCCGCCTGTTTCGAACAATTGGGGCTTCTTCAACAATCCGCGCTTTGACGCGATGATTGCTGAGGCGCGCAATGCCTTCGAACCTGCCGTGCGCGATGCCGCACTCGCCCGCCTGCATGCTGCCGGCGTGGATGAGGCACTGTTCATCTGGATTGCGCATGATGTGTCCCCACGTGCGATGAACCCGCGTGTGCGCGGTTATGTGCAGCCGCAAAGCTGGTTCGTGGATTTGCGTCTGCCCTATATCCAGTAATATCTGATCGCCGGGCGGCAATGACCGCCCGGCGATTGCCGGAGAGACAATGTTTTTTTACCTGATCCGACGCATCGCCTATGGCATCCCGATCGCATTGGCGGTCGGGTTTGTCTGTTTCATGCTAGTGCAGATTGCGCCGGGTGATCCCATCAATGCCATTGTCCCACCTGATGCGCCGGGCGATGTGGTGGAACAGGTGCGGCGCGATTACGGTTTGGACAAGCCCCTGCCAGTTCAATTCGGGCTTTGGCTCATGAAGGTGGTGCAGGGCGATCTGGGGCGGTCACTCGCGTCTGGTCGTCCGGTTTGGTCTGACCTTTCCAGCGCCATTGGCAATACGCTGATGCTGGCGGCCTCCGCTTCCTTGCTCGGCTTCATTCTGGGCTGTGCCCTTGGCGGGCTTGCCGGCACTTTCCGCGGTTCTTGGCTCGATCGCGCAGCGGTAACAATCGCGGTGGGCGGCGTTTCCGTGCCGCATTATTGGCTGGGCATGGTGCTGGTGGTGATTTTCTCGGTCCAATTGAATTGGCTGCCAGCGATGGGCGCAGGGCCAGGCGGTTCTGCTGATTGGGCCTGGGGTTGGGAGCATATGAAGCACCTGATCCTGCCAACAGTAACCCTTTCTGTCATTCCCATGGGCATTGTGACCCGCACGGTGCGTGGCATTGTTGCTGAAATCATGAACCAGGAATTCGTCACGGCTTTGCGCGGCAAGGGCCTTACGCGGCGCGGCGTGTTTTTGCATGTCGTGAAAAATGCCGCGCCCACTGCGCTTGCGGTCATGGGCTTACAGCTTGGCTACCTGATGGGTGGGTCCATTTTGGTGGAAACAGTCTTTTCGTGGCCGGGCACAGGGCTATTACTGAACAACGCCATCTTCCAACGTGATTTGCCAGTGCTGCAGGGAACCATCCTGGTGCTGGCGATGTTCTTCGTCATTCTCAATCTTCTGGTGGATCTGATGCAGACCGCGCTTGATCCGCGCATCAAGCGGAATTGACGCCATGGCCAATAGCACCACCGCCCCATCCGCAGCGGAAGCCGAACTCGCCCTACAGGCGCGGCAAGCGGCAGAAAGCTCCGCTGGCTATTGGGCAGGTGTCTGGAAGCGCGTGCGGCGTGATCCGGTGACCATCTTCTGTGCCTCGGTCCTGTTGCTGATGCTGCTGGCGATTGTTTTCGCGTCGCTGATCGCGCCGCATGATCCCTATCAGGGCAGCATGATCCGCCGGCTCCGGCCCATAGGCACTCCGAATTATATTCTGGGCACGGATGAACTTGGGCGCGATATGCTGACGCGCCTGCTTTATGGTGGGCGGCTTTCCTGGTTCATGGGTATCACACCCGTCGCGCTGGCCTTTGTGATTGGCACGGTGCTCGGCGTGCTGGCGGGCTATGCCGGTGGCAAGACCAATATGGCCATTATGCGCGTTACCGATGTTTTCTACGCCTTCCCATCGGTGCTGCTGGCGGTGGCGATTTCCGGCGCCTTGGGGGCGGGCATCATGAATGCCATCCTGGCGCTGACGCTGGTGTTTATTCCGCCGATTATTCGCGTGGCGGAGACCGTGACCACAGGCGTGCGCAATCTCGATTTTGTGGATGCAGCGCGGGCTTCGGGGGCCAATGCCTTCACGATTGTGCGCGTGCATGTGCTGGGCAATGTGCTGGGGCCGATTTTCGTCTATGCGACATCGTTGATCAGCGTTTCAATGATTTTGGCCTCGGGTCTTTCTTTCCTTGGGCTTGGCACCAAGCCGCCGGAACCGGAATGGGGCTTGATGCTGAATACGCTACGCACCGCAATTTATGTTCAGCCTTGGGTGGCGGTGCTGCCTGGGGCATGCATTTTTGTAACGTCCATCTGCTTCAATCTAGTGAGCGACGGGCTGCGCCAAGCGATGGATGTGAAGGGCTGAAGCTAGCCGATGCCGTGGCGGCGAAGCTCAGCGCCGAGCCGCCCGGTGATGAATAGGAAGAACATTCGAAAATCCGCCATCAACGACCAAAGCGGATGGCGGAAGGTTGCAGGGCGGTTTTTTTCAATAAAGAAATGCCCAATCCAAGAAGGTCCATAACCCGCGATTAGCGCCAGTAACAGCAACCAGTATTGGCCCAGGGCAATGGCAACTGCGACCAGCGAAAGCCCTGCGCCAGTGCCCGCGAAATGCAAAGCGCGGGTGGTGCGTTTGGCGTGTTCCCCAAGGTAATAGGGCCAAAACTCCGTGAAGCTTCCGAAGTTCCTGCTCATCCCGCCATTACTCGCGCTTCCACATCCGGCGGCACCAATGCGCCTTCGAGTGCGGCGCGCAGCGAAGCAAGTTTGCGTTCGTTTTCGACCTTCAGGCCAAAAACATCCTTCACGTAAAACACGTCAATCGCGCGCACCCCATAGGTAGTGATATGGGCTGAGGCGATTTGCATGCCCTGATCACTCATGGCCGCAGTCACATCATGCAAAAGCCCAGGCCGATCACGGCCATTCACTTCAATCACGGTGTGGGTATTGGAAGCGTGATTGTCTATCACCACACGCGGCGGCACAGTAACGGCGCGAAGCCTGGCCGGTTCGCGCTTCAGCTTGCGAATTTCATCACGTAGCCGGAGCCGCCCAGAAAGCGCCTGCTCCACCAGCACCGAAAGCCGTGCCAGACGATGCGGCGCTTCCAGCGCGCCGCCCTGATAATCCTGCACCCAGAAGGTATCAAGCGCCATGCCATCCGTCATGGTGTGGATGCGCGCATCCACGATGCTGGCCCCGGCAACCGCAAGAGCGCCCGCGATCTTGCTGAAAAGTCCAGGGTGGTCAGTGCAATAGACCGTGACTTCCGTCACTGCGCGGTTTTCCAATACGCGGGTCTGCACCGTGAGCGGCGCCTTGGTCGCGCGCGCTTCCTCGATCATGCTCGCATGGCGCGCATGTGTTTCAGGGTCAAAGGAAAGCCAATAACCCGGATAACCAAGACCCAGGTAATGCTCCACCTCGGTACGCGGATGGCCTGCCAACAACTTCGCCGCCGCATCCTTGGCGCGGGCCACGCGCACATCGCGTTCAGGCACGGAAAGCCCACCCGCCAGCACCTCAGCAACGCGCCAATAAAGTTCGCGCAGCAATGTCGCTTTCCAGCCATTCCACACCTTGGCGCTGACCGCACGCATATCGGCAACCGTCAGCACCAGCAACAACCGAAGCCTTTCGGGGCTTTGCACAATCTCGGCAATGTCCAGAATGGTTTTCGGGTCTTCAATATCACGACGGAAGGCGGTTTCGCTGATCAGCAAATGATGCAGCACCAGCCAGGAAACAGTTTCGGTTTCCTCTGGCGTCAGGCCAAGGACTGGGCATACATGCAAAGCCAGTTCGGCGCCCAATTCGGAATGATCACCGCCGCGCCCTTTGGCAGCATCATGCAGCAGCATCGCGACATAAAGCGCGCGGCGCGATTGCACCTGGCCAATTAATTCACTGGCCACGGGGGCAACTTCGGTCAATTCGCCCCGTTCCATCGTGCCCAGAACACCAATGGCTTCGATAGTATGCTCATCCACAGTGAACACATGATAAGTGTCAAACTGCATCAAGCCGACAACACGCTGCCAATCGGGCAGCAGGGCCGCGATCAGCCCGGCCTCATTCAACATCCTGAGCCAGATATGCGGATCCCTGCCGCATAACAGATCCAGAAACTCCGCACTTGCCGCAGGGTTGCCGCGCAGCTGCGCCAATAGTCGCGCATGCCGAATAATGGCGCGAAATGCCAGCGGGTGGATATCAAGCCCCCGGTCGCGCGCCAGCCGAAAAATCCGCAGCATCAAAACGGGTTCGACGGTGAAATCAAAACCAGGGGCGGCGATGATCTTGCCATCAGCCAAAGCAAAGCCCGCTTCGGTCAAAGCTTTGTCGGGCGCTGGCAGAACAGCGGGGCGGCCAAGGGCTGCGCGCATAATCGCTGGTTCCAGAATACGCGTGAAGCGCGCCACATCACGCACCGTCAGAAAGAAATGCTTCATGAAGCGTTCAACGCCATCCTGAAGCCCGCGCCGCGTATAGCCCATGCGGGCGCCGACCACGGGCTGCAGGTCAAACGTCAGGCGCTCTTCCGCGCGGCCTGTCACCAGGTGCAAATGGAACCGCACCGTCCACAAAAAATCCCAGGCACGGCGAATGGCGCGCGCTTCACTTGCCGTCAGCAACCCACCGCCCGGGCTATCAGGCCCAACCAATTCCGGCATGCGCTGTACATTGAAGGCATAGCGCGCCAGCCAATACAGCGTCTGCAGGTCACGCAGCGCCCCGCGCCCTTCCTTGACATGGGGTTCGACCATGTAGGGGCTCTCGCCATAGCGGCGATGCCGCTTCTGCCGTTCTGCAAGCTTTGCTTCAAGAAAGGGCTTCAAGCCGCTCCGCGCCCGCGCCGTGCGAAACGCTTCATCAAAGCGGACGAAAATGGTTGGATCACCCGCGACCAACCGCGCATCCAATAGCGCGGTCATCACGGTTGCGTCGCGTTTCGCTTCTTGCAGACATTCACTGCGAGAACGCGTCGCATGCCCCACCTTCAGCCCCAAATCCCAGAGCAGATAGAGCATGAATTCAACCGCCTTCCTGCCCCGCGGACCCATGCTGTTATCGGTTAAGAACAGCAGATCAATATCGGAAAAGGGCGCCAGCACACCGCGGCCATAGCCGCCGGTAGCCACCAAGGCATGGGATTTCTCGCCGCGATCAGGCGGGTGCAGCGCTTCGGTATAGCGATGAATGCCGACCATCAGCGTATCAGTCAGCGCGGCCAACCAGCGCGCGGCGGCAAGCCCAGATAATTCGCGCGCTTCAAAGGCCTGCTGGACACGGGCCTGAATGCGACCCCAATGGCGGCGCAACAGCGCAAGCGCAGCATCGCGCGGCAATGGCGTACCCGCCGGGAGCAATTCAGCCAGCAGATCCGCCAGCACCAGCGGCTGTTCGGATACCACGCCAGGAAGCGGCGCACCCCGCCGAAGCGGAGCCGCTGAGGGTTCGGTTGATGCCTGGGTCAGACTCATCGACGTCACACTAACTTGTTCGGTGGCTCTGCGACAGTCTCCAAAAGCGATTTAACGCGGTAGAGAAACTCCTGCGCCTCTCGCGGACTGAGTGTATCAGGGTCAAGCCCTGCAAGCGCTTCCAGGGCAGGGTGAGACGGCGCGTGGGCTGGACCCGGGCGCGCAAAAAGCGGCAAATCCTCAGACATGGGGTCAAGCCCCTTGGCACGCGCTTCAAGCGAGCCGAGCACCGCCTCCGCCCGGCGTAAAACCTCACGGGGGACGCCTGCCAGCTTCGCCACATGCAGGCCCCAGGATTTTTCAGCGGCGCCGGGGCCGACGCTATGGCGAAAAATTACCTGCCCGCGCCATTCGCGCACCCGCATGGTGGCCAGCGCCAGCTCTGGTAACTTCGAAGCCAGCGACGTCAATTCATGGAAATGCGTGGCAAAAATAGTCCGGCAGCGGATACGGTCATGCAAGGCTTCCAGCACCGACCAGGCGATGGCGAGGCCATCCCAGGTCGCAGTACCGCGCCCGACCTCGTCCAATACTACCAGTGATTGCGCGCTGGCCAGGTTCAATATCGCGGCGGTTTCGGCCATTTCGACCATGAAGGTGGAACGCCCGCCGGCAATATCATCCGCCGCACCAACGCGGGAGAAAAGCCGATCCACCAGGCCAAGCCGCGCCGCTTCGGCGGGCAGGAAAAACCCAGCCTGAGCCAAAATCACGAATAGCGCGTTCTGCCTCAGATAAGTGGATTTGCCGGCCATATTGGGCCCGGTGAGCAGGCAAAGCCGCTGCCCCGCCGAAAGGTCGCAATCATTCGGCACAAAGGCGGGGCCGCGCGCGCGGGCAAGGGCCGCTTCCACCACCGAATGCCGGCCCGCCTTGATGGCAAAATCCGGCTTTTCGGTGATTTCCGGCCGGCACCAGCCGCCACCAGCGGCCAATTCCGCTGCTGCCGCGTGCACATCCAATTCCGCCATGGCGGAGGCTGCCGCAGCGATGCCCGGCGCGGCATTCAGGCAAAGCCGGCGCACATGCTGCGCCACCATGCGTTCGCGCCGCGCCGCCTGATCGCCCGCTTCTGCCACCTTGCGGTCAAGCTCCGCCAATGCCGCGCAGGTAAAGCGCATGGCATTCGACATGGTCTGACGATGGATCGGGCTATGCGGGCCTTCGGGGATGGCAGCGCGCAGCAATTTCTCGCCAGCTGCCAGGGGCATTTCTGCGAGGAAGCCGAATTGCTGATGGTGGCGAATACGCAAGGCCGCCACACCCCAGGCCTGCGCCAAATCCAATTGCAGCGCTGCAATTGCATCGCGCCCGCCATCCCGCAGCCGGCGCAGCGCATCCAATTCGCCATCATAGCCCGCAGCGATCAGCCCACCATCTTCAAGGCGCGCCGGCAGGGTTTCTGCTAGCGCGCGCTGCAATTCCGCCTGCGGAGAGGCTTCCGGCACCAGCGCGCCACGCGCTGCTTCAATCAAGGCGGGTTGCAGGCCGCCTGCGGCATCCAGCGCCGCTGCCATCGCCTCGGCCCGCGCCAGCCCATCGCGCATGGCGGCCAAATCGCGCGGCGCAAAGCGATCAAGCGATAGCCGCGCCAAAGCACGCGCCATATCGGGTGAACCCTTCAGCGCAGCCCTCAGCGCCGCCCTTTCTGAAGCTGCGGTGAGCATCCACCCCACAGCCTCATGCCGGGTCAAAATGGCGGTTGCGTCAGCAAGTGGCGAGGCAAGGCGCGCGGCCAATTCCCGCGCCCCGGCGGCGGTCACCGTGCGATCAACGGCGGCGAGAAGCGAATGCCGCGCCTCCCCCCTCTCGCTTCTTAGGATTTCCAAGGATCGGCGCGTCGCGGCATCCATCTGCAATAGCCCGCGCCCACCCATGGGGCTGGGGGGGGCCAAGCGCGGCAGGGCGCCGGCCTGGGTTGCCCGCACATAATCCAAGGCCATGGCTGCGGCGGCGAGTTCTTCCGCGCTAAAACTGCCAAAACCATCCAGGGTTGAGACATCAAACGCCTCGGCCAGACGGCGTGCGGCATCTCGGGGCGGGTCCAGCGGCGTGATGCGTGCGGCTACCTCCCCTTCAAATAGCCCTGTCGGAGCCAGGATTTCGGCCGGTTCCAGCCGCGCGAGCAGGGCATGGATTTCCCCGCGCGGCAGGGATTCCGTGCCGAAGGCGCCGGTTGAAACATCAAGCCAGGCAGCGCCGATCCTGTCCTCCAGCGGGGCGATCGCCAAAAGCCAGGCAGGGCGGGCGGCTTCCAGCAGGGTTTCTTCCGTGACCGTGCCCGCCGTCACCAGCCGCGTGATATCGCGCCGAATGGTCGGCGCCTTGCGGGCCTTGGCTTGTTCTGGCGTTTCCATCTGATCGCAAATGGCAACACGAAATCCCTGACGGATCAGGCGGGCCAGGTAGCTTTCATGCGCATGGGCCGGCACGCCGCACATGGCAATTTTCTGGCCGCGATGCTCCCCCCTGAAAGACAGCGCGATATCAAGCGCGGCGGCGGCGGCTTCCGCATCTGCGAAGAACAGCTCATAGAAATCGCCCATCCGGAAAAATACCAGCGCATCCGGATGCGCGGCCTTGGCCGCGAACCATTGGGCCATGGCCGGGGTGGCGCCTCCGGCATCGGGAATCGGGCCTAAGGGGGCTTGGGCGGGGGTCATTGCCGTGTAGGATACAGGTGGGCGGCGGCGGCGCAAACGCTGGGCTGGCGCATTGGCGCCGGAGGCTCCACACTGATCCCAAGAACAACCTTCGGGGGGAGCTAAAGTCATGACAGCTACCGGTATTGGTCGCAGGTCCATTCTGGCCATGGGGGCCGCGGCGGCGCTGCCCGCGCCATCACTCGCGCAGGATATGCGTGCGCAGACGCTCCGCTTCGTGCCGCAAGCGAATCTGAGCGTACTTGACCCGATCTTCACCACCGCGACAGTTACCGGCAATCATGGCTGGCACGTGTTTGACACGCTTTATGGCGTGGATGCGGAATTGAAGCCAAAGCCCCAAATGGCTGAAGGCGCTGAGGCGCTGGATGACGGCAAGCGCTGGCGCATTACGCTGCGCGCCGGCTTGCGCTTCCATGATGGGGAACCTGTGCGCGCCCGCGATTGTATCGCAAGCCTTAAGCGCTGGTGCGCGCGTGAACCCTATGGGCAATTACTATTGCGCCAGGTGGATGAATGGCGTGCGGTGGATGACCGAACCATGGAAATTCGGCTGAAGCGCGCCTTTCCGCTGCTGCTGCATGCTTTGGCCAAGCCTGATTCTTCCGTCCCTTTCATCATGCCCGAGCGTCTGGCCGAGACCGACCCTAATCGGGGCGTGACGGAGATGATTGGCTCCGGCCCCTATCGCTTTATCGCCGGCGAATATAATTCCGGCAGCCGCGTGGTTTATGAGAAATTTGAGGGGTATCAACCGCGCCAGGAAGCGCCTTCCTGGACATCGGGCGCCAAGATCGCGCATTTCCGGCGTATTGAATGGCACATCCTGCCAGACCCCGCGACCGCGGCAGCCGCCTTGCAGAATGGCGAAGTGGATTGGTGGGAACGGCCGCATCCGGATTTGCAGTCGCTTTTGGCACGGTCGCGCGATGTGCGCCGCGAAGTATCCGATACTGGCGGACGGCTTGCGGTGATGCGCATGAATAATCTGCACCCGCCCTTTGATGATGCGCGCATCCGCCGGGCTGTCAGGCTTTCCGTCTTGCAGGAAGATTACATGCGCGCCTCACGCGGGGATGATCGGACGGATTGGGATCTCTGCCGCAGCCTTTGGCCACGCGAGACCCCGTATTATGAAGATTTGGGTGAAGCGTTGATGCCCGGTAATTTGGACCGTGCCCGCGCTGCCTTGCGTGAAGCCGGCTATGCCAATCAGCGGGTTGTCGTGATCAATCCAACGGATTTCCCGGATATTGGGCCGCTTGGGCAAGTCACCGCAGATCGGCTGAAGCGGATCGGCATGAATATAGAATTGGCCGAAAGCGATTGGGGAACTGTGGTGCAGCGGCGCAGCAATCGTGAGGCGGTGGATCGCGGCGGCTGGTCAATCCTGCATACCACCGGGGGCGCTACCGCCTGGGCCAATCCCGCCGTTTCCTTCCTGGTGCGTGGCCAGGGCACGGGCGGCTGGTTTGGCTGGTGGAAAAGTGATGAGGCGGAAGCCATGGCCGAATCCTGGCTCTTCGCCCCTAATGAGGCGGAGCAAAAGCAAATCGCGTCCCGGCTTGGGCGCCATGCGCTGGAAGACGCCGCCTTCATACCGCTCGGTCAATTCAGGATCAGGACAGCGTTTCGGCGCAATGTCACCGGCATTTTGCAGGGCTCATCGCCCTATCCCTGGAATGTCAGACGGTTGTGACGCCAAATTGCTGCGCTTGCGAAGCGGGGGCCTCGCGGCGCGGGCCACAACACGGCATGATAGGATCAGTTTGAGGAGTAGTGACCCTAATGGATGACGCGAAGAAAACGCCGGTTGAGGATACGCGCACGGCGCGCGTCACCGCCGAGGAAGCGCTGGCAATGCACCGGGAAGGCCGGCCGGGCAAGCTCGAAATCCGCTTGACCAAGCCGCTGATTACGGCGCGGGATTTAAGCTTGGCCTATTCACCCGGTGTGGCGGAGCCCTGCCTGCATATTCATCGCGACCCAAGCCTTGCCTATGATTACACGGCCAAGGGCAATTTTGTCGCGGTGATTTCAAATGGTACGGCGGTGCTGGGCCTTGGCAATCTGGGCGCACTGGCATCGAAGCCGGTGATGGAAGGCAAGGCCGCTTTGTTCAAGCGCTTCGCTGATGTCGATTCCATGGATCTTTGCGTGGATACGGAAGACCCGGACGCTTTCATCAATGCCGTACGCTATCTGGGGCCGACTTTTGGCGGCATCAATCTGGAAGACATCAAGGCGCCGGAATGCTTTGTGATCGAACAGCGGCTCCGCGAGTTGATGGATATTCCGGTTTTCCATGATGACCAGCATGGCACCGCGATTGTTGCCGCTGCAGGGCTGATCAATGCCTGCCATCTGACCGGGCGCGATTTGAAGACAACCAAACTGGTTATCAATGGCGCCGGTGCGGCTTCCATTGCCTGTGCTGAGTTGGTGAAGGCCATGGGGATGCGCCCCGAGAACGTGATCCTTTGTGATACCAAGGGCGTGATCTGGCGTGGCCGTCAGGAAGGCATGAACCAGTGGAAATCCGCCCATGCGGTCACCACTTCCGCGCGCACGCTGACGCAAGCGCTTGATGGCGCCGATGTATTCTTTGGCCTTTCCGTGAAGGGTGCGCTGACGCCTGATATGATCCGCGCCATGGCGCCAAAGCCGATCATTTTCGCCATGGCCAATCCCGATCCGGAAATCACACCGGATGAGGCGCGCGCCGCGCGGCCCGATTGCATCATCGCAACCGGCCGTTCGGATTACCCGAACCAGGTCAATAATGTACTGGGCTTTCCCTTTATTTTCCGTGGCGCCCTGGATGTGCGCGCTTCCACCATCAATGACGCGATGAAAATCGCAGCCGCCGAATCGCTCGCCATGCTGGCGCGCGAAGACGTGCCGGAGGAAGTCTCAGGAGCGGGTGCAGGCAAGGCGCTACGCTTCGGGCCGGATTATATCATTCCCAATGCCTTCGATCCGCGCCTCATTTCACGCGTTTCGCCGGCCGTTGCCAAGGCCGCGATGGATAGCGGCGTGGCGCGCCGGCCCTTGCCTGATTTGCAGCGCTATGCGCGTGATTTGGCGAACCGGCTGGATGCGACAGTGGGCGCGCTGGAAGCCATTGCGGAAAGCGTGCGGCAGAACCCGAAGCGTGTCGTGTTCGCGGAAGGTGAGGAAGAAAAAGTCATCCGCGCTGCGATTGGTTTCCGCAATGCAGGCTATGGCACACCCATTTTGGTTGGCCGGGAAGATCGCATCGCGGCAGTGGCCAATGCCATTGGTATTCCCTTGCCAGATGGCATTGAAATCCAAAATGCGCGACTTTCGGATTCGACGCGCCGCTATGCGGAGTTTCTCTATGAGAAACGGCAACGCGATGGCTTTCTGCAACGCGATTGCCAGCGCCTGGTCAATCAGGACCGCAATGTCTTTGCCGCCTGTATGGTCGCAACTGGTGATGCGGATGCGGTGGTGACCGGCACCACGCGGTCCTATTCCGCCGCGCTTGAGGGCATCAGCATGGCGATAGACCCTGTGCCGGGGCGCGTCGCTTTCGGGGTGTCCATCATCATTTCCCGTCAGGCAGGCACGGTGCTGGTGGCTGACACTGCCATTCACGAAAGACCAGATGCGGATACGCTGGCGGGCATTGCGCGCGGTTCCGCCGCTGCGGCGCGGCGCTTGGGGATGGAACCGCGCGTGGCGTTTCTTTCTTTTTCCACCTTCGGCGATCCACGCGGCACCATCCCGGGAAGCATTCGTGAAGCGGTCAAACTGCTGACCGAACGTGGTGCGGATTTTGAATTTGATGGTGAAATGGCAGCCGATGTCGCGCTTGATCCCGCGCTGCGTGCCAAGCTTTACCCCTTCTGTCGGCTGACCGGGCCCGCCAATGTGCTGATCATGCCAGGCATTCACGCGGCGCATATTCTGACACGCGCCGTGCCGCAGTTGACCAGCAGCACCGTGATCGGACCGCTGCTGACCGGGCTTTCGCATTCGGCGCAGATCGTGCCAATGCAGGCGGGTGTCAATCAAATCGTGGATGTGGCCTGCCTTGCGGCACATGCCGCCGTGCCGCGCGGATAGGATGGCGCGCTTTTAAGGGGGCAGGATGCTTTTGGGTGGAATGTGACGCAGCATACCAAAAAGCCATCGCATCACCCGGAAAGGCTCGATCATTTCATGGCGCGTGCCGGTGCCGCCTATTACGCCGCGCGCGACCCGTTTCACGATTTCGCGACCTCGCCGGAATTATCCCAGGCTTTTGGAGAATGCCTCGGGCTTTGGGCGGCGGTGACTTGGCAGGCCATGGGGCGACCTGATCCGGTATTGCTGGTGGAATGCGGACCCGGCCGCGGCAGCCTGATGGCAGATGCGCTCCGCGCAATTGATGAAATGATGCCAGATTTTCGCGCTGCCTTGCGGGTGCATCTGGTGGAAACATCGCCGCGCCTACGGGAAGCGCAGGCGTTGCGGCTAGGTGATGCAGCTATCACTTGGCATGAGGATATCACCACCCTTCCCACTGCGCCCATGATTATGCTCGCGAATGAATTTCTTGATGCGCTGCCCATTCGCCAATTCATTCGCCGTGGTGCCATCTGGTACGAACGCTTTGTCGCGGATGGTATGTTCATTGAAATGCCCTCGGATGCTGTTCTGCAGGAAGAAGCCCCGGAAGGCGCCATTAAGGAAGTAAATGAAGCAGCGCTTGACTTCGCGGCATGGCTGGGCAGATGGGTCACACTGCATGGGGGCGCGGCGCTGTTGATTGATTATGGCCCAGGACAAACTGGGTTTGGCGATAGCCTACAGGCCATGCGCGCAGGTCAGCCCATTGATCCACTCACCACCCCTGGCCAGGTGGATATCACCGCCCATGTGGATTTCGCGGCCCTTGCCGCTGCGGCAGGTGCCGCGGGTGCGGTGACGCATGGCCCCTTGCCACAGGGCGTCTTCCTGCAGCGCCTGGGCTTCATGACGCGGGCCGCGATGCTGGCGCGGCTTGCGCCCGCCAGCGCACAGGCGCAGCTTGCCGCGGCGCATCGGCTGACGGCGCCCGAAGCGATGGGGCGTCTGTTCAAGGCCTTGGCTGTATGCGATCCACGCCTGCTCATACTTGCCGGATTCGAAGCCGCATGAACGCTGAATTTCTGATCGCCAATCCCTTGCAGTTGCCACGCCTGAGGCATGGTTTTTTCACGCGTAATGGCGGCGTTTCAAAGGGTGCTTTTGCATCACTGAATTGTTCGCTCTCCGGCAAGGATGATGCAGCGTCGGTGCGGGAGAACCGCAGCCGTGCTGCGGCAGCGCTTGGAATTGAATACCGCGCGCTTTGCGGGTTGACCCAGGTACACGGCAAGCACGTGGTAGTGGCCGAAGATGCCTGGCCGGAGGACCAGCGCCCAGAAGCCGATGGTGTGGTGACACGGCGCGCGGGCCTCGCACTTGGCATCATTACCGGCGATTGCGCGCCGGTGCTCTTCGCGGATCGCGCTGCTGGCGTGATTGGTGGTGCCCATGCAGGCTGGCGCGGTGCGGTGGCGGGCGTGCTGGAAGAAACGGTTTTCGCCATGGAGAGGCTTGGCGCCACGCGACGCGACCTCATCGCGGTGGTCGGCCCCTGTATTCATCAATCATCCTATGAAGTGGCCGCCGATTTGCGCAATGCAGTGCTGGCGCGCGATTCTGCTGATGCGCGGCATTTTACCGAAGGCAAACGCGAAGGGCACTGGCAATTCGATCTGCCCGGTTATTGTGCGGCGCGCTTGTCGGCACTTGGGGTTGCAGCCAGCATCATGATGCATGATACGCTACCCGATGACGCGCGCTTTTTCAGCCATAGGCGCAATACCTTGGCCGGGGGCGGTTCAATCGGGCATCAATTGTCGGCCATAGTGATTGACGATCACAAATCCTAAGCTGCCAGTTCAGAAATATGACGCGGTGCGCCTTCAACAGGCGTGATCGCATGGGTGCTGGTTACCCCAAGGCGTAGAGGCAAATCCCAGTACGAACCTGTCAGACTTCCTGAGTTATTGGTGGCCTACCCAGCGCCCGCAACATCAAACCGCATGCCGTACAGATCTGGCGCTTGCCGGGGTGGTGCTGGTGCCGCGCCATCACATTGAATTACGTCATACTGGTGTACGACGCGCACCAGGATTGCTGGGTTGATGGTGGACCCCAGAAAATACCGCGAATGGCAGCGCGTATTTGCGGAAATAAATTCTTCTTTTCCACTCGATCGGGCGTAGATATTCTTTATATTTTCAAATGAATTTATTCGTTGACCCACTGAAGATCGCTGGATATTTTCGCGGACGTTTTGCCGAAATCGATGTTTCAAGAAATTCGAGGAGAGACATTTATGCACCTCAAAATAACGCTTTGTTTTTTGTTCCTAACCGCCACGCCGGCTTTTGCGCAGGCAGCAGATACGCCATTGCTGATCGGTGGTTGCCAGGGCTGCCATGGAGCATCCGGCCAGGGGGCGCAGGGCATTCCCTCCATCAAGGCCAATCACAGCCGAGACGAATTCATTGCGATCATGCGCGCTTTCGGCGCGAATGAACGGCCGGCCACAGTCATGGGGCGCATCAGCCGCGGTTATACGCCTGATCAAATCGCGCTTTTGGCCGCCCATTACGCGCGCCCGCAATAGCGCCGGAGGAACAAGATCATGTCCATTTCACGTCGCAATTTCCTTGCAGCCGCAGCGCTTCCAGTAGCCCTGGCCGCGCCGCGTATTTCCCATGCCCAAGCCGGTGCCGGCCGTGTTGTCATCATCGGTGGTGGCTTTGGTGGCGCTTCTGCCGCGCGTTTCGCGCGTGATAATTTTCCTGCGCTCGATGTTACGTTGATTGAACGTAGCCGAAGCTTCAGCACCTGCCCTTACGGCAATCTTGTCTTGGCCGGCCGACGGGACATGAACAGCATCACCTTCGGCTATGAAAAACTCGCCGCGCGTGGTGTGCGCGTGGTGCATCAAAGCGTTGTAGCGGTGGATGCAGCAGCGAAACAGGTTAGGCTCGCAGGTGGGGCGCAGATACCCTATGACCGGCTGATCATGTCGCCTGGCATTGATCTGCGCTGGGGTGCCATTGAAGGCTATGATGAAGCGGAGAGTGAGCGTATGCCGCATGGCTGGGTACCGTCACTGCAACCCATTTCCCTGCTGCGCCGCCAGCTTGAAGCCATGCCCGATGGCGGCAATTTCATTATGGTTATCCCAGATAATCCCTTCCGCTGCCCGCCCGGCCCCTATGAGCGGATCAGCATGGTTGCGGATTATCTGAAGCGCGCCAAACCGCGCAGCAAACTCATTGCACTCGATGCAAAAAATGGATTTTCGAAGCAGCCGCTATTTCAGGATGCGTGGGCAGAGCTTTACCCCGGCATCATCGAATGGCGCGGCGCTTCCAGTGATGGCCGCGTGATGCGCGTGAATGCCGCAGCCATGGAAGTGGAAACGGAATTCGGTGAAAAGCTAAAGGGCGCTGTTGTCAATGTCATTCCCCCGCAAATGGCTGCGAAGATTGCGCGTGATGCCGGGCTTGCCAATCAATCCGGCTGGTGCCCGATAAAGCCTGCAACCATGGAAAGCACGCAGGTGGAGGGAATTCATGTGCTTGGCGATGCGACCATCGCCGCCCCCATGCCAAAATCGGGTTTTGTTGCATCTTCTCACGCAAAACACGCGGTCGCCTGCATCGCCGCATCGCTTGCCGGTCGCGCACCACCGGCTGCGACCTTCTTCAATACCTGCTACAGCCATGTGGGACCTGATTACGGAATTTCCATTGTCGGCGTCTTCCGTTCTGGCCCCAATGGCTTCGCAGAGGTTGAAGGGTCGGGCGGCGTCAGCCCGCGCAATGCCGCAATGACGGCGGAACGGCGCAAGGAACAACGCCAACTTGAAGCGCTGTATGCCGATGGCTGGTATCAGAGCATAACCGATGAGATGTTCGGATAACACGCGACACAGGCCGAGTCCCCGGGCATCCTGGTGATGCCCAGGAATGACCGGGCAATAGGCAACTCCATGGGCATCCAGCGCTTTGAGGAACCTGATCCTGGGGCCGGTTCGGATAAGCGTCAGTGATCGCTAAATCTTTTTCTATTCGATCTTCAGTCCGGTTTCACGGATCAATTGCCGGACCAGGTCGCGATCTTTCCTGATACGTTCCGCAAATGTGGCGGCGCTTTCTGTCACTACATCATTGCCTGAAGCGGCCAGCCTTTGGCGCGTTGGTTCATCACTTGTGGCGTGGCGCAACGCAGCCTCCAGACGGGCGCGGATGGGTGCTGGGGTGGCTGAAGGGGCAAATAATCCATTCCAGCTTGTCAGATCAAAGCCTTGGAAGCCGCTTTCGGCCAAGGTTGGCAAATGCGCAAAACTGCCGCGACGCTCACCGCTTGTCAGTGCGATGCCCCGCGCACGGTCATTCTGGATCACCGGGGCGAAGCTATTCACGGTGCCGATAGCGCCATCAATATTGCCAGCCGCCACATCGCGCGCGCTTTCAGCACCACCGCGATAAGCGACATGCTCCATTTTGATGCCCGCGCGCATTTCCAATAGCGCGCCAGCCAAATGACCGATGGTGCCAATGCCAGGCGTACCACAGGTGAAGCCGGGCCGCGCCTTCACAGCAGCGATGAATTCCGCGACATCGCGCGCCGGGTAGTCCCGCTTGGTGACTAGGATATAGGGCAAAGCCACTGCCTGGCCAATCGGCACAAAGGCGTTTTCATAATCAAAAGGCAGACCGCGATGAATCAGCGGCGCCACGGCAAAAGCGAAATTTTCGAAGAACAGCGTATAACCATCAGCAGGTGCATTCGCGACAATACCGGCGCCGATAGTCCCGCCGCCGCCACTGCGATTTTCCACAATGATATTCTGGCCGAGAAATTCGGAAATGCGCGGTATCAAGAGCCGCATTACCGTGTCGGATTGCCCACCAGGTGCGTAGGGCACCACCACGCGGATGGGGCGCGCTGGGAAATCCTGCGCACCGGCGATCACGGGCGCGGCCAGAAGACCAGTCGCAAGCAAAAGGGAACGGCGTTGCATGCTCATGCTCCGTCATGCGCTTTCGGCCGGCGGCACGCTGCCCGGCCTGGGGGTGATCGGCAACAGCCTCTCAATACGCGTCATTTTCTCAAACAGCGCCGCCACCTGCAAGGCACGCGCATCCTGCCGTGGCGGTGCGACAATATGCAGCCCAACGGGCCTGCCATATTGATCAAAACCGCACGGCACCGCGACAGCGGGGCAGCCCGCCAGCGTGGCGAAGGCATTGATCAGCGACCCGCCCATGTAGTTGTCGAGCTTCTTGCCACCAATGCTCTCAGGTGCGCGGAGCATCACATCAAAGGCGGGCGTCGCTGCACCAGGCGTAATCAGCACATCATAGCGTTTGAACAAATCGCGCATGCTGATGAAGAAGCGCCGGCGTTCATGTTCGGCCCAGGCGAGGCGCGATGCGGTTTCCTGCAAACCCCGTTCGGTTTGCCAGATGATGTCTGGCTTGATCTTGTCGCGATGCTCCTTCAGCATTTTCTCGCGGTCCACCACGAAATGCTGGCTACGCAACACCAGGAAGGCTTCGTTCAAATCGCCAAGCTCAGGATACGCTTCCTCCACCACGGCGCCAAGCGCTTCAAACCGGCGCACTTCGCGCGCGCAAATCGCCTCAGTCTCGCGGTCCATCGCAAGCGCACCACCGAAACGCGCGGTGAAGGCAATGCGCTTCGGTGCCTCGGCCTCGGCTGCCGCCACCGCTGCGGCATAGGGGCGCGCAGGCGCTTCCCAGGTGAGCGGATCGGCCAAATCCCAGCCCGCCATGCTGTCCAGAAACAACGCCAGATCAGGGATGTTGCGCGCCATTGGCCCATTCACCGAAAGCGGCGAATAGAGATCATCCGCCGTCCCACGGCTCACGCGCCCTGGCGAGGGACGCAGCCCCACCACTGAACAATAGGTCGCGGGGCGACGGAGTGACCCACCATGATCCGACCCATGCGCCAACCAAACCTGCCCTGTCGCCAGGGCAACCGCGCCGCCGCCCGTGGAACCACCACAGGTGAGCGCGGTATTCCAAGGGTTGCGCGTACGCCCAAACACTTCATTGAAGGTGGAACCACCCGCGCCGAATTCGGGCGTATTGGATTTGGCAATCACAATGCCGCCCTTGCGTTCGATGCGTTCCACCAAAGGATGGCTTTCCTTCGGTACGTAATCAGCGAAGATCGGGCTGCCATAGGTGGTGCGCACGCCGGCTACTTCCGCCAAATCCTTGATAGCAACGGGTATCCCGCCAAGCCAGCCCGCTTCACCTTCCGCTTCGCGCCGCTTGCCCGCCATCAGCGCGCGGGCATGGTCGCGCGCGCGGTCAAGGCAAAGCGTGGGCAGCGCATTCACCGCGCCATCTACCGCAGCGATGCGCGCCTCAGCGGCGTCAATCAAATCAAGCGGTGTGATATCGCGCGCCTTCAGCTTGGCGACGGCTTCTGTCGCACTCAGGCGGATCAATTCATCGGACATACGACTTTTCCCCAAAACCAGGATAGGCTAACAGCAATCTAAGTTTGGAGAAGACCCAGATGTACAATCCGCCCCTGTTCCGCGAAGATCGCCCGGAAATCCTGCACGCCATTTTGCGTGAGGCTCGGCTGGCCATACTGATCAGCGCAGGCGCGGATGGCGTACCGGAAGCAACCCATTTGCCGCTGCAATTCGTGGCCGATGAGGGGCCGCACGGCACGCTTTACGGCCACCTTGCCAAGGCCAATCCGCATTGGCGCGGGCTTGCGACGGCAGGCCAGGCGCGCGCGATTTTCATGGGGCCAGAGGCTTATGTCTCCCCATCGCTCTACGCCTCCAAAAAGGAACACGGCAAGGTCGTGCCGACCTGGAATTATGTAGCCGTACATGCCATCGGCGCGGTTGAGGTTTTTGAGGATGCTGCGCGGCTGCATGCGCTGGTGGACCGCCTGACCAATCATCATGAGGCCCCGCGCGCCGCTCCCTGGGCCGTTGATGATGCGCCGGAGAGCTTCATCGCCTCTCAGCTCAAAGGAATTGTCGGGCTGCGCTTCGAAATCGAAACGCTGATCGGCAAAAGAAAGCTCAGCCAAAACCGGCCGGAACAGGACAGGCACGGCGTGATGGAAGGGCTGGCAGGCAGTGAGGATGCGCGGGATCGCGATGTGGCGGCGCTGATGCAGCGCGGCCTTTGACCGCCCCATTCACATCACCGCCTCTGCACCAAACCTTGGAATAAAAACGCGCCCATCGGACCGCATGCCTGGGCTTGGCTGAAGCCCGGCAGCGGCGCGTGTCACTTCCGCGATCAGCCGCGCCACTTCGCCTTCCAATTCAAACAACCGCCCTGAATCGCCAGGCCGAAAGGACGCGGTGGCACGCACGCGCAATTCCTGACCAGCAACGCCCGTTGAACACGCCACATGCAGCGCACCCTGGCCTTGCAGAACAACGCGCCCCGTGACGCAACGCTGCGAAGGCGCATCGGGAATCCAAACCAGGCGCATGCGCGCCACATCTCCGGGCGCGGAGGCGCGTACCGATGCCTTGCTGGCATGGAAGCCCGCCGCAACCGCCGCCGAGCCAAAGCCATCCGGCACATCCAGACCGTGATCATTCACCGCAACGGTTGCCCAGCTTCCTTGGCCGGGCATTGTGTAGCGCACATACAATTGGCTCAGCCCATTGCGCGCAATGGCGGCCTCATCCGGCGGGCCAACAGCGCGCACCCAGGGACCAATGCGGAGCGGCAGCCGCGCCGCCACCGCCTGGATCCTTGCCGATGGCACGCCCGGCGCCAATTCAACACCGCCCGGCCCTGGCGGTCCCGGCAGGTAAGTCGGCGGAAGCTGCGCCATCATCACATCCGGCACAGGCACCGATGAAACAGGCTGCGCTTCAGGGGGCAATGCCTGCTCGGCGCAGCCTTGCGCCAAGGTAGCGAACAGCAGGGCAAGCGCCGCGCGGCGCATCACACACGCTCACTGACTTTGATGGCAATCTTGCAACCGGTCTTGATCGCGGCACTCAGCAGCCGATAGGCCGGCGCCTGTTCCGCCTCATGCTCCAACCCCGTATCGCGATGTTCCAATTCCTCGGCACGGAAGCGAGCGATATCGGAACGCAGTTCCGCCTCATCATCGCCAAGAATGTCTTCCTGCGCGCGGTAATGCTCATCAATCGCTTCTTCCACGGCAACCGTGCAGGCCATGGCACCGCGATGGCCAAGCAGCGCAGTCGCCGCCCCAAGCGCAAAGCCTGCCACATGCCAGAAAGGCAGCAGCGCGGTCGGGCGCACGCGGCGTTCGCCAATCAAGCGGGAAAAGGTGTCCAGATGGACCTGTTCCTGCGCCTTCATATGTTCAATCAGCGGGCCGTATTTGGTGCGGCCCAGCACGGCCAATTGGCCCTCATAAATGCGCTTGGCGCCATATTCGCCGGCATGGTCCACGCGGATGGTGCGCTCGATCACCTCCCGCGCCGTTGGGTCGCCAGGCTGGCGGTATTCGGCGGTTTTCTGCGTCATGCTCTGGCTCCTTGCCGGGCGAGGCCGAGGGAAAACGCCCCAAGGCCCAAACCATACACCATATTCATCGCCGCCATCGAAATGGAAAGACCGGGGATCAGAAAAGCCGGCGCATCGCAGGGCTTGTTCGGGGTGGGGGCCAGGCTTTTCAGCATATCTTCGATGCTCATCGCACCGCCCGATGTTGCAGCCTGGCAGCCAGCAAGGGGTGAGGGCCAAAAGCCCTGCTCCACCCCCACATGAAACCCACCAATCAGCCCAGAAGCGATCGCGGCCAAGCCCGCAAGCCCCAGGAGTACAAAGCCATGGCGCGGCAGCACCAGCGCCGTGGCGGCAAAACCCGCAGCCAGCCAATAGGGCCAGCGCTGCCATAAACAAAGCTCACAAGGCGCCAGCCCCGGCCAGATTTCGCTGGCTTGGGCCAAAAGGGGCGCGGCGGCGGCCATCGCCAGAATGATCAAAGCGCGCTTCATGGGAAACAGATTGCGCGCCCGCGCGCCGCTTGCAACTGGACCCGCCCGCCAGGGCGCTTTAAGTTGTTCACAGGTAAGGGAGAATAGCCATGCGCAAGCTTTGGGGTCGCACCAGTTCCAGCAATGTCATGAAGGTGTTGTGGCTGTTGGAAGAACTCGGCCTTTCCTATGAAAGGATAGATGCCGGCGGCGCTTTTGGCCGCACCAAGGAACCTGAATACCGTGCCATGAACCCCATGGGCTTGGTGCCGACCTTGCAGGAAGAAGATGGCTGGGCGCTGTGGGAGAGCAACACGATCTGCCGTTATTTGTGCAATGCCGAAGCGCCTGAAAGCCCGATCTACCCGCGCGATGCACGCCAAAGGGCCGCGGTTGAAACTTGGATGGATTGGACGCTGGGCCACCTGACCGCACCGATGGTGACGATCTTTTTCACCCATGTGCGCCTACCGGAACCGGAACGTGACTGGAAGGCAGAAGCCAAGGCACGCGATGAAGCGGGCAAGCTCTGGGCCATTGTGGACAGGAAGCTGGAAGGCCAGCGTTTCCTTTGCGGCAATGATCTGACGCTGGCGGATATCACGCTTGGCTGTTGGGTGCATCGCTGGCATGTGCTGCCAATTGAACGCCCAAGCCTGCCCAATCTGCGCCGGCATTATGATACGCTGCTGACACGCCCTGGCTTCACCCGCCATGTCGCGCTGCCGCTCGCTTGAAGGAGAAAACGCCATGACCACCACGACCAGCCATGCCGAGGGTTCTGAATTCATCCGCGGGCTTCGCCCGTTTTTCGAATATCGTGACCTTGGCATCAAGGATGCAACCGGCGGCGCCTTTGGCGCGCATGTCATCCGTGCCGTCCCAGGGGCCCATGCCACCGGGCAATGGCATAACCATAATCTGCAATTCCAGATGTTCTTTGTGCTGAAGGGCTGGGTGCGCTTTGAATATGAGGATATCGGCGTGAAGGAATTCCGCGCCGGCGATAGCTGCTATCAGCCGCCCTTGGTGAAGCATCGCGAAATCGCCCATTCCGAAGATCTGGAATTGATCGAAATTACCGGCCCGGCGGAATTTGAAACGAAGGATGTCTGAACCGCTCCATTAGGGCGCATGAACCAGGAAGAAGCAAAATGTCACGATCCGTGATCGTGCTTGGCGCCGGCATGGTCGGTGTTTCCATCGCGCTGCATCTGCAACGCCGTGGCGCTCATGTTGTCTTGCTGGATCGCGCACCGCCAGGGGAAGGTGCGTCCTTCGGCAATGCGGGCCTGATCCAGCGTGAAGCGGTGCATCCGCATCCCTTCCCGCGCGATATCGCAACCCTGTGGCGCATGGCGCAGAATCGATCGGTGGATGCTTCCTATCATCCTTCCGCCTTGCTTAAGCTTGCCGCGCCCCTGTTCAAGTATTGGTGGCATTCGGCGCCATCACGCTATCGGCCCATTGCAGAAGCCTATGCACGCCTGATCGTGACCTGCATTGATGAACATGTGGCGCTGACGCGCGGGACCGAGGCCGAGGCGCTGCTCCGCCCCATTGGCTGGATGCGGCTTTACAACAATCATACAGCCTTGAACGCTGCCATTGCTGAAGCCGAAATGCTGAAGCGTGACCATGGCGTGAATTACGCTCTATTGGATGAAGCCGGCATCGCCACCGCTGAGCCACATCTGCTGGTCAAGCGCCTTGGCGCCATTCATTGGACCGATCCGCTTTCGGTCAGCGACCCGCAAGCGCTGACATTGTTTTATGCGCGGCTTTTCACCGAGGCAGGGGGCCAAATCCTGCGCGGTGATGCCCTTAGCCTTCAACGCCACGGCGCGGGCTGGCGCGTGCACAGCAGTGATGGCGCGCATGAAGCCGAACAGGTGGTGATTGCACTTGGCTCCGCCTCCGCAAAACTGACCCGCCGCTTTGGCTATGCGCCGCCGCTGTTCGGCAAGCGTGGCTATCATCGGCATTACCGCATGCAGGGCAATGCGGTGCTTAATCACGGCTTTCTGGATGCGGATAGCGGCTTTGTGCTGGTGCCGATGCGCGCTGGTGTCAGGCTGACGACTGGCGCTGAATTCGCGCCCGATGACGCACCGAAAACCCCGGTGCAATTGGCCCGTGCTGAACCCCTGGCGCGCAAACTGTTGCCCCTGACGGAAGCGGTGGACGATGACCCATGGCTAGGGGTGCGGCCCTGCACACCAGACATGCTGCCAATCATCGGCCCGCTGCCCGGCCAGGCCGGCGCCTGGTGCGCTTTTGGTCACGCGCATCAGGGCTTCACCCTGGGCCCGACCACAGGGCGGTTGATGGCGGAAATGATCATGGGCGAAGCGCCCTTCATTGATCCGAAGCCGTATGATCCAGGGCGGTATTGACCCTTAACGCCTTCAAGCTGCGGATTAAATCAGTTATAAGATTACTCGGCAACTCATATCATAATCGGAATATTCGATGATCCCGCTGCCCACGCCTCAGCAGCTCCGCTATCTGGTGGCCTTGGCGGAATATGAGCATTTCGGCCGCGCCGCTTCGGCATGCGGGGTTACGCAATCCACCCTATCCGCCGGGATGATCGCCCTGGAACGCCAATTGGACGCTGCGATCCTTGAACGAGGCGGCGCCAAGAAACCGGTCTTCACGCCACTTGGGGCAGAGCTTATTCAGCGCGCGCGGTCGGCGCTTGCTGCGCTTAACAGCTGCGTGGAAACGGCGACTGCCGCGCGGGAACCACTTTCGGGGCCCATCAGGCTTGGCGTGATCCCGACCATCAGCCCCTTCCTGCTGCCGCGCCTAATGCCCCGCCTGCGCGCTGATTTCCCGCGGCTCCGCCCCTGGCTGCGGGAGGATTTGACCGAAAGGCTGGTGGAAGCGCTCGAATCAGGGCGGCTTGATTTGCTGCTGCTGGCGCTGCCCTGCGATTGCGGTGGGGCGGAAACCCTCGGCATTGCCGAGGATCCATTTCTACTTGCCTGCCCTGCCGATCACGCCTTGGCAGAGCGCACGGCCATCGCCCCCCGGGTGCTTACGGATGAAAAGCTCTTGCTGCTGCAGGATGGCCATTGCCTGCGCGACCATGCGCTATCCGCTTGCGGGCTTTCCGGGGCTTTGACGGCGGAGGAATTTTCCGCAACCTCACTGCATACGCTGGTGCAAATGGCGGCTAGCGGGCTTGGTGTGACGCTGCTGCCGCGCTTGGCTGTGGCCGGCGGGGTCCTGGCCGGCACTGGACTGGTAACGCGTCCATTGGAGAATGGCATGAGCCGGCGGATTGGTCTGGCTTGGCGCGCACGCAGCCCAAGGGCCGAGGAATTTCGCGCCTTGGCACCAGCGATTGCCGCCGTCATGCAGGATTTGTAATGCGATCCTTGAAAGGGAGCGGATGATGGCTGGTTTCAACCTTGGCAGTGTGATTGGCGCGGTACTGTCCGGGGCAGCTGGCCAAAGCCGTCGCAGCCCAGCCGGGTATGGCAGGCGCGCGCCCGCAGGCAATGCGCAGCTTGGCCGCGCTTTGGCGGGGCTGGCTGGGATCGCGATTGAAGCACTGCGGCGCAGCCAGACTGCTCCACCACCGCCCGCCGCACCGCAGCAAAGGTCGGCACCGCCCAGCAAGGGAAGCGGCTTTGATTGGGCCGGGCCGGCGCGTGAAGGTTCAAAAAGCGCGCCGCCCAGCAAGAAGGCACCAGGCCAGGGCGGGCCCAAGGATGCGCAGGCCAGCGCTGGCCCTTGGGGCAATGCGCCCAGCGCCGCCAAACCCGCGACCGATCCCTGGGCACCCGTTTCCGCCGCGCCCGAAGCAGAACCCAGCGCCGAAAGCGCCGAGGCACTTCTGATGCTGCGCGCCATGATTGCCGCCGCCAAAGCTGATGGCGCGATTGATGCCGAAGAACGCGCGCGCATTGCCGCGCAACTGGATGGCGCGGGCCTCAGCCCCGCTGCGCGCGATACGGTATTGGCTGATTTCGACAAACCATTGCCACCGGCAGCGCTGGCGAAACAGGCGACCGACCCTATGCTGGCCGCGCAGCTTTACGCGGCCGCCGTGGTTGGCGCGGGCAATATCGCAGCGGCAGAGCGGCTTTGGCTTGATGAATTCGCCAAGGCGCTCAAACTGGATCGCGCCGCGACGGCGGCAATTGAAGCGCGTCTTGTAAAGGACTGAATTGATGGATGGCTTGACCCCAGAACAGACAAGGCTGCGCGACCGGGCGCGGGAATTGGCGCGCGAGGCGGCAGCCCAAGCGGCTGAAACGGACCGCTCCGGCGCTTACCCTTGGCCCATGGTGCAGCGCATGGCGGAAGCAGGCTTCACGGGCCTCACCGTGCCACGCGCATGGGGCGGGCCAGGCGGCGATTACTTCGATGCTGCCCTGGTGATTGAGGAGTTTTCCAAAGCCTGCGCCGTTTGCGGCCGCATTGCCGTGGAAGCCAATATGGGCGCGATTGGCGCCATCATGGCCTATGGCACGGATGCCCAAAAGCGCATCGCCGCCGATCTGGTGCTGGCCGGCGACAAGCCCGCCATTCTGATCACCGAACCGGAAGCCGGCTCAGCGGCCACCGAAATGACCACGTGCGCGGTGCGCCATGGCGATATTTGGGTGATCAATGGTCGCAAGACCTGGATCACAGGCGGCGGGGTTTCCCGCCTGCATCTGATCTTTGCCCGGGTTATTGAAGATGGGCGCGACCAGGGGATTGGCGGTTTCCTTGTGGTGCGCCACGGCGATGGCCCGCCGCCTGGGATCAGCTTCAAGCGCATCCCGTCCCTTGGCCTTTGCGGTATGCCGGAAGCCGAGACGGAAATCACGGGATTGGAAGTACCCGATAACATGGTGCTGCGCCCGCCCGGCGGTTGGGCGCGCGGCTTTGGCCGACTGATTGATGCTTATAATGGTCAGCGCGTGGGGGCGGCGACCGTCGCCTTGGGGCTGGCTGCCGGGGCCTATGATCATGCGCTGGAGCGCGCGGGGACGCGGCGCCAATTCGGCCGACCCATTGGCGAATTCCAGGGGCTCGCCTGGATGCTGGCTGATATGTCCATTGAGGTGGAAGCCGCCCGCGCCATGGTGTGGCGCGCGGCGAAAAGTGCCGGGCCAAATGGCTTTCCAGACCGGCTGGCCGCCGCGCAGGCCAAGGTGCTGGCCGGTGAGATGGCGATCAGGGTCACGAACCAGGCCCTGCAGGTTTGGGGTGCGGCGGGGTATTCGCGCGACAATCCGATGGAACGCTATCTGCGCGATGCGCGCATGTTCGCCATTGCCGGCGGCACGGCGCAGGTGCTCCGCACCCAGGTTGCCGAACAAATCATGGGCCGCAAGCTGCCGCAGACCCGCGATGGGTTTCTGCGCATGATGCAAGAGGAACGCCGGGCGGCAGAATAGAGGTAGCCATGGGTTGACTTCGGCCCCCGCCCCGCTTACTAGCCGCGCCTTCGAAAGGTTTGACCAATGAAAATTCGTAACTCCCTGAAGACCGCCAAGACCCGTGACAAGAACTGCGTTGTGGTGCGCCGCCGCGGTCGCGTTTACGTGATCAACAAGAAGAATCCTCGGCTGAAGGCCCGCCAGGGCTGAGTTCGCGCGGGCTTCTGCCTGTATCATAGCATCGGGCATATGGGGGGCTTTGGCCCCCTTTTTGTGTTTTAAGGACGGATTGCCGCCCTCAGCGTCCCCGCTGCTTCAATGCAGCTTCACCTGCGGCTGCCCGCGATCCGCCACAAGACCGACCAGCGTTTTCCATAACACTGGTGCATGCCCATGCAGTGCGGTCTGGTGCATTTTGTACAAAGACCGATACATCATCCGCGCAAAATAGCCTTCAATGAACATGCTGCGCCCCACCAGAAAGCCCATCAGGCTGCCAACGGTTGAGTATTTGCCAAGCGAAACGAGAGATCCAAAATCACGATAGACAAAGGGCTCCACCGCAAGCCCTTTCATGCGACGTTCAATTTGCCGGTAGAGGTGTGTGGCTTGCTGATGCGCGGCCTGGGCGCGGGGCGGCAGGTTGCCCTTGCCATCGGGGCGCGGGCAGGCCGCGCAATCACCGAGTGCGAAAATATCCGGATCGCGCGTGGTTTGCAGCGTGGGCAGCACTACAAGCTGATCCGTGGCGGTGGTTTCAAGCCCGCCAATATTACGCAGTACCGGCGGGCCCTTCACGCCGGCAGCCCAGACCACAAGCTCCCCGGGGATGAGGGCGCCATCGGCCAGCACCACCCCATCGGCACGCACTTCGGCCACGCGGCGGCCGGCCAGCACTTCCACACCCAAATCTTCCAGGAGCTTCATGGTGGCGGCCGAGATGCGTTCGGGCAATGCGGGCAGGATGCGAGGCGCTGCTTCAATCAGGCGAATGCGTACGTCGCGCGCCGGGTCAATCTTATCAAGGCCATAGGCCACAACGGCGCGCAGGGTCCGGTGGAGTTCGGCGGCCAGTTCGGTGCCGGTCGCACCCGCGCCGATGATCGCGACATGAAGCTGCCCCGGGGCGCACCGGTTCCGATTGGCTATTGGCGCGGAGGCAGGCATTGACCAGGCGGCGATGAAAGCGGCTGGCTTGCGCCACATTTTCCAGCGGCACCGCATGTTCCGCCGCCCCAGGTGTGCCGAAATCATTGGTAACACTGCCGATGCAGACCACCAGCGTGTCATAGGGCACGCGGCTTGGGGGCGTAACCTGACGGTCTTCATCGTCAATAGTGGCACCAACCAGGACTTCGCGCGCCTCCCGGTCAATGCCGACCATTGGTCCGAAGCGGTAAGTGAAATGGTGGTTATGGGCTTGGCGGAGATAATGCAGCTCATGCCGGTCTCGATCCAGGCTGCCGGCGGCAACGGCATGGAGTAAGGGCTTCCATAAATGGGTTCGGGCGCGTTCAACCAGCGTGACCTCAGCTGCACCGCCACGAGCGTAGCGGTGGCCCAGTTGGGTGACGAGTTCCAGCCCTCCAGCCCCACCCCCGACCACGACAATGCGATGGGGCACCGTGGCGGATTCGCTGCGACTCATGACGTTCATTCCGGTATCTGGAGCCACTCGTCAGTTACCCAAGGCAATAAATTGAAGCCCGCATCTTCTGGTAACCACGGATAGGGTCTGCGCGTCTTACTCGACCCAGAGGAGGTCAAACGATTTTCTCAAACCTTATGGGCTTGCCCTGAGTGGCGGAAAAACCAGCGCCGGAGGGAACTTCTTCCTTCGGGGGGGGAGAGGGGCTACCAGGCCGAGCCGCGCTGGGGCCATCACCGGCTATTCTCAAGGCCGGAATATCTGACGGCAAATCGGCCCCAAAAAGTATGGATGCACGATAGGCCTCAATTTCACGATTGGTTGGAAGGGAGGCTGCCAACCGGCCGGCGGCATCACGGAATTCAATGACCACCATGCCAAGGTCACGATCAAGCCGAAGCCGCGGGTTGGGCGGCCCAACCTCAGGCGCACCAGCCACAGAGGAAGAACCCACGACATCCCTACCAGCACCCAAAGGCGTAACACGCCGGAGAGAGTCCTGCGGGGGGGTCTGACGAATTGCTACATCTGGAGACATAAAACACTTGACCTATCCAATCTTTCTTATCGCAAATTTATGAGATAATGTCAACAAAATTATGAACTGCACCAAGGAAGTCGAGAATAGACAGGTAAAAACTGCGATCCCTCTTCATGCAGCCGACATGAAAGGTCTTCAATATATTGATTTAATTAGAATCTTATCCTCAACGCGTTCGTATCCGTGCAGCCGGAGACGGCTTAAGCGATCAATCCAATACAACCGCGCGTTACCCCTCTGGACTTGCCCCTATCAAACCGGACACTCGGCTTGGTTGGATAACTTGCTTGCTATGAACTCACGTGGCGAGCGCATGCGCAAGCCTGAATGCGGG
>Ga0194118_10001368_pt1 | contig 35311 bp, 35 predicted proteins | sample TA2MahsurfametaG_2_FD_148662 | JGI IMG/M metagenome (GOLD analysis project Ga0194118, IMG submission 148662) | Freshwater microbial communities from Lake Tanganyika, Tanzania - TA2015013 Mahale N5 surface | ecosystem: Environmental > Aquatic > Freshwater > Lake | place: Tanzania: Lake...
TCTTCTAAAATTGAAAAAAAAAAAACAGGAACAGACATATAAAATATATATTTTAATAATAATAAGTCTGTAAAAAAAAGATATGATAATACTATAAAAAAAAAAATAAAAACTCCACCAACGGCCAAAGCTGGTTTATCATGAAAAGATTGAACTTTAGAAAACTCGTAATCTATTAAGTTATTTAAAAATTTTTTTTTATAATTTTTAATTAAGACATAAATAAATATATTTGAGGAAAATATAATTATTATTAATAATAAATATTCTTTTAACGTAAACACAAATGTTTATAATTATTAAGAAAGCTCTAATAGTTAATTTTGCTCAAGATATTTTTCATAAAATTATAACTTAATTAAAATTCTTCGTATACAACAATTGTCTACAACATTGTTCATAAACTAATTTATTTAAATATTAAAATAATATTTAATATTTGATAATGATTTGGATAAATAAAGAGCCATTAGAGACATTAATTATTTTTACTTCAAAAATTCACTACCCTATATCTTTTAAAAGCTCTAAGATTATATTTAAATTATATAAATTAGAGATTAGTAAATGTTTTTTTCAGGTAATTTGTCGCTAATCGAATTTTCTTCAATAATATAAATTTTCTTCAAAGAAATAATTTAAACGACTAGATTTGAAAAAAAAAATTATAATATTTTTGTGACATAGTTTCTGAATTTTTATTTTTAAAAAAATTTCTAAACTCAAAATATTTCTTTAAAGTAATATTTATCAAATTTAAATTTAAATTATAAATTAATGCTCCTAAATCATTAAAAATTTTTTTTTCCAGAATCATTGAACTAAAGATTTGTCATAGCAGTAATTTTTAACTGGATTAATGTTAAGAAAATCTGTTTCAAAAGAAAAATCATCTGAAATTCCAAAACTTATTAAAACTTTTGTCTCTAATATGACATTCTTTGAAAGTAAATAACCACCATCATTATTTCTACCGCATCTGATAAGTGAAAAGTTTTTTTTTGGTCTAAAATTTTTAGATAATGGCATTAATTTTTTTTTAAATTTATTAAATATAACTTTATTTTCTAAATAATTTTTGACATTCCGCCATCAATAACTAAACTTTGACCACTTACATATTCTCCATTATCAGAAATCAAAAAACTTACTAAAGCAGCAACTTCTTCAGGCTTTCCGAATCTTGCTGAAGGAATTTTTTTTAATAAATTATTTTTATACTTACTCTCAGTCATTTTATTAATTTTTGCATTAATTTTTATTATTTTTTTTAAACGATTTGTCTCAATGCCTCCGAGTAAAATTGAATTATTAGTTATGCCGTATTTAGCTAAATCAAAAGAGGTTGATTTATTAAATGCAAGTGCAGCAGCTCTTACGGTTGCTGACTGCACCATTCCAGATGATGGTTCTTTGGCTACAGTTGATGAGATCGTTATAATTCTTCCCCATTTATTTTTAATCATGTATTTTGAAAAAATAGTTGTTAAATTTATTATACTAAATAAATTTCTGTTCAACGTTCTCTCCCACATCCTATCTGTAATATTTAAAAACATACCTGACTCAGGTCCTCCAGAATTATTAATAAGTATATCTGGTAGCCCTAGCTTATTTTTGCAATATTTATCAATATTTTTATTTATTTTTTTTTCCATATCATGGCTAATTATATCTACACGATCATTATGATAATAATTTAGAATATGATCTTTGAGTTTTTTAAGTTTCTTTTTAGATCTAGATAGCAAATAGATAGCAAACCCTTTTTTTGCAAAATCTAAGGCTATAGCTTTTCCTATGCCTTCACTAGCACCAGTTATAAAGGCAACTTTTTTTTTAATCATAATAATTTATTGTAAAATTTATATTTAAGTAAAATTAGCTAAAGACTGATATGGCAATATTCTTTTAAAAGTTTTAGACGGTTTGCTAAATTTTTCTATGCCAAAGAAAGTTTTTAACATATTTTCAATCAATGGGAAACCCGCAGCATCTGCAACAACGAAACTCCCACTTGGCCTAGGATTTATCTCAAGTATTTTAAAATTATTACTTTTATCCATCATTAAATCGCAGTCGTGTAAATAATTTAATTGAAATATTTTACTTATTTTTTTTGCTAAACTTTCTAAATATTTGTTTTTAATAATCACATGTCCTTTATTAGGTAATGCGGAATGTAAACGTCTTCTGCATACTGAGTTTATTACATTGCCGTTATTTGATAAAATATCTAAATCGTAAACAGGGGTTTTTAATTTTTCCATCATTAACAGTGGATATTTGTTTTTAAAGAATAATTTATAATTACTCTTAAAATCTTTTATATTAACATGCCTCTCTCTACTATTCTGAAAACTTAAAATCTTTTTTAATTTATTATTTATTACAATAACATCTCTTCCGCCTCTGGAAACTGCAGGTTTTAAACAAAATTCTAATTTTTTTTTTTCAAAAAATTTAATTCTATGCATTATATCTTTTTCATTTTTAATCTCATACCAAAGCGGCAAATTTATATTATTTTTTTCTAGAAGTTTATAAGTTTCAATTTTATTTGATAATTTTTTTAGAACATCAAAGTCACTACATGCAACTTGTATCTTGGTGTTATGATATCTTTTAGATAATAGTAAACTTTCTTCATCTGAGGTTACTAAAATAAAATTTATTTTATTTTTTTTTACAATTTCATCAATTTTTTTCAAAAAAAATTTATTATTTGATTTTGGGACTTTGTAAAATTTATCAAGAAATTTACTGGCTACTACATCATTTAAATCTTTTGTATCCGTTCCAATAATATTAATTTTTTTTACAAATTTATTTTTTTTAAACCTTAAAATTATTTCTGATCCGTATTCACCACCTACACAAGTAATCAACACATTTATTTTTCGACTTTTGTTAATCATTAATTTAATCTGCTAAAAGGATTTCCGCTAATCTCATCATTTAAAAAATTAAACGAAGGAGTATTATTTTTCTGAAAATATTTTATTTTTTTAAAAATTTCATCTAAAATTATTTTATATTTTAATAAATCATTTAAATTATGGGCATAACTTGGATAAAAGCTAGTAGTTGCTAAAATATTTTTTTTTAAAAACTCTTGAGTCAAAAAAGTTTTGTATTCATTATTTTTTTCTAAAAATATAAACTTCGCTAATGTTGGTATACCAAAAACCTTAATTTTAATTTTATTTTTTTTAGCGACAGACTTCCAAATTTCCATCATCTTTTCTCCAATAAAATTTACTTTTTTCCAAGGTTTAATTTTTTCCATTATTTCTAAAGTTTTTAAAGCTGCAGTTGGCCCTATTCTTTCAGTCCAAAATGTGCTGCTAATAAAACTTTTAGAAGAATTTTCCATTAATTTCTTTTTTCCTAATACAGCTGTTATTGCATAACCATTGCCTAATGTTTTTCCTAAAACTAACAAATCTGGATATATCTTAATTTTTTTATGAATGCCTCCTAAGCATTCTCTAAATCCTGTTGTGCACTCATCAAAAATTAAAATAATATTTTTTTTTGTGCATAATTTTCTTATTTTTCTTAGAAATAAAATATTTGGCTTAGTACTCCTACAAACTTCCATTTTAATGATACCTATTTTTTTCAACTTTACTAATTTTATTAGGCTTTTAAAATCACCATAATTAAAAGTATAAGTAGTATTTTTTAAATTTTTTGGAACTCCTAATGGACTCAATCCTTTCAACAGGTGTTGATCTAGATTTTTCTTATTTCTAAGATTTGCTGAAAGATACCAATCGTGCCACCCATGATAGCCACATATTGCTATATTTTGAGACTTTGCACTAGATCTTGCAATTCTTATTGAAATAGCATTTGCCTCTCCACCGGTGCGTGCAAATTTTACTTTATCAAACCAAGGATGAATTTCTAAAAGCTTTTGAGATAAATCTACTTCTTCTGGACAATTTAAAGTGCAAAGATTACCTTTTTTGACTGTACTAATTACTGAATTATCAATTTGTCTATTTGAGTATCCTAAAATATTTGTACCCACACCCATAAGACTCATATCAGCATATTTTCTGTTATTAAGATCCCAAACATTTATTCCACTTGTTCTTGAAAAATATGTTGGCCATAAATTAGGTAAAATCATATTATGATTTTTTGATAAAAGCATATTTTCTCCCATGATGTTTTTTTTAGCTTTTTTAATATAAATATTATTATTTGATTTATTCTTATTATATTTTAAATTTAAAAAATTAATTACATCTAAAAAATTAAAATAAATATTTGGATAATAAAAATCATAAATTTCTCTTATCAATCTTAAGTCTTCAAAATTGTCTACTGAAAGTTTGTAATGGCTTATGTTTGGAATATTTGTTTTAGGTAAGTATATTTTTAAATTTCTAGATTCTCGTTTATTTTTTCTTAAATATGGGGTTATCACACCACCTTCCACTCTATCTTTAATTGGAAAATTTTTTTGAACTTTTTCTAATAACTCAAAACTAAATATTTCAATATCAAATCCATCCGGGTAAAGAAATTTTTTACTCTGTACTAAGTCATCATCTATAAGGTGGTATGTATTACTTAAATATAAAATTTTTTTTCTTTTAAAAACTCTTAAAAATTTATCTATTAATTTTGGATCAACTAAAGCGCAGTCAGAGGTAATTCGGACAATAGTTTTTGTTTTATATTTTTTTGCTGCATGATAAAATCTATCAAGTGTATCGTTTTCTTTACCTCTATAAAATAAAATTTTATTTCTTTTTGCGATTTCAACTAAAATATTATTTTCTTTTTTTTTCGAGGTAGCTAATATTATATTGTTAACCAGCTTACTCTTTTTTAATCTTTTGATAACAACTTCGATCAAAGAAATATTATTTCTTGTAATACTTAAAAGATTTTTTCTTTTTAACCTTTTTGACCCTACTCTTGACTGAATTATTATACTAACATACATTAACTAAAAAATTTTTCTAAATTTTCAGAGGTTTTTGAAATAACATATGCATTCCAGAGTTTTCCACGATGAATTTTATTATTTTTAGTAATTAAATCAAAAGCATTTTTGTTAAAAGATTTATTCTTAAAAAAATTAATTTTTATTTTTTTTTTCATACTCAATTTTTCTCGGATAAATTTTATATTCCAAAAATTATCACCAAATCCAGATTTAGGTCTTTCGCAAACATATTTATTAAAAAACTTAGACTTACTGTTAAGAAAATTTCTTAAAAACATTTTTCCGTACTTTAAATCTTTACTAAATCTATATTGTGTTGGCATTGCAATAAAAAACTCGACTACTTTTTTTGATAAAAAAGGAAGTCGAGCTTCAACAGAATTTCTCATAGATGCTTTATCTAATCTATAGTTAAACATATCTGGTAAACTTTTTGTTGCATATATTAATGATCTTAGTTGCGAAAAATCCATTACATCAAAAAGATGATCATACTTTTTATCTAATTTACAAAAATCATAGTATTTCTCTTGATCAAAATTAGTAAAAAATTTTTTTAAGAAATTATTATCAGACATTAAATGATTAGGTCTGGTACGAAAAGGTTTATATGAAAAATTGAAATCCTTATTTTTTTCAATATTTAAAAAATTGGAAATCATATATTTTAAGAATTCAAATTTTTTTATAATATCTAGTTTATTTTGTTTATTATTTCCAAGAAAATTATCTAATTTATTTAACTCTATATCACTTGTATATCCACTCAAAAGTTCATCTGGCCCATCTGCAAAAAAAACTACTTTAGCTTTTTTTTTTGATACCCACTCTGTTAAGGCCATTATATTAGCTAATCCTGGATCTAAACACCCATCAAAACATGAATTGGCATTTTGTTTTAGTAATTGCGTACCTTTTTCTTTATACAAATTTTGAATATAATGATTAGTATTAAAATATTTAGAAATTTTCTTGCTAAGCTGAATTTCAGAAATTAGGTTGTTGTTGTTTTTTTTTTGCGCTGGACTTGATATGCCAAATACAGTGTTAAAACTTGGCGATAATAAATTGAGAAAATAATTTAGAACTGTACTGTCTATACCGCCGCTATTTGTAGAAAAAAAACTTACATTTTTTGGTATTCTTATTTTTAATTCCTCAATAAAAATTTCTTCAAATTTTTCAAAAATTTCATTTTCGTGTTTTACATTTTTGTAAAAATTAAACCATTTATCTGGTTTTAATAGGGAATTATCATTTTTTTTTAAGGAACCATTTTGTATTAAAATATTTTCTCCTGGTCTCATCCTAAAAATATTTTTAATTAAACTTTTTCCTGGTAATGGAATATTAAACTTCCATGCTCCAATCAGGTTATTATAGTCTATTTTAGGATTATTTATTAACGGTAGAATTGCATCTATTTCAGAACAAAAAATTAATTCATTTTTTTGAACGGTATAAAAAAGATGCTTTTCTCCAAGTAAATCTCTGCTTAACAATAAATTATGCTTATTTTGATTATAAAATGCAAACGACCACATCCCATTCAAGTCTTCAAAATTAAATTCATCATTACTTAAAATTAAAAATTCGTATAAAACCTCAGTATCAGTCAAACCTTTAAAATTAATTTTTTTAGAAATTAATTTATGTCTAAGTTGTTCATAGTTATAGATTTCTCCATTAAAACTTAAAAAGTGATTTTGATTTTTTGAGAAAGGTAGATCTATCTTTTCTTCAGGAGAAACTATTGCAAGCCTATTGTTAACTAATCCACAATTTTTTTTTTTGCTAATAAAGATTCCTTTCTGGTCTGGACCTCTATGTTTTATACTACTTAAAATTTCTTTTAATTTAAACTCTAAATTTTCAATTTTTTCTCCATTTAAGCTATAAATTCCCGCTACGCCGCACATTTTTATATTTAAAATTTTTAATGAATTTCTCTTAATACTTCGAATGCCTCTGCAAACTTCAAGCCAACAGACTGGCCTCTAAACATAGCAAGTGTTTTTACACCTTTTAAAGACCTGGGGTGTGGCCAACTAAAAACTTCCTTCTTATAACATTTCACAGTCGCAATTTTTTCATTTATTGTTTTAGAAATATCCACAAAGTAATTTGGATTAAATACTTTCTTTTTATTTGAAAATCTCCACTCAGTGCTTGATAATGTTTCAAATAGAAGTATTTTTTTTACTTTTTGACCAGGCTTAGGTCTAGTTGCGGTGATGACAGCTCTATTAACTAACTGATGATCTAAATTTAAATCATTATCAAAATGCGTTAAAATTAGTTCTGGTTGAATTTTTTTTATTTGATGCTCTATTTTTTGAGCAATTTCTAACAAAGATACTTTATCTAATTGATTATCAGGATATGATAAATAAGTACATTTTTTAATGCCCATAATTTTCGCAGCTGAATCTGAGTTATTTTTCCTATCGAGGATCATTTTTTTTTGATCTGATTTATTAATTCTGGCAGATACTCCATCGGTAAAGTATATAGCAAAAATTTTATTTTTTTGATTTGCCAACTTTATAATAGTTCCCGCACAACCAAAAGCATCATCATCTGGATGAGCGGCAACTATCAATACTGTTTTATTTTTAAAGATCAAAAGTTAATTTTATGTTAGAATTTTATAACTACCGAATTGCATATCTCATATATATAGCTTTTACTATATACAATATGGCAAAACAATTTTGCTTTGTAACTTATCTTTACAAAATTACTTTTCATCAAACAAATCAATAATTTTATATTATTTTTTTTTATTCTAGCAACAATCGTAGCTTTCTTTTCTTTATATAAAAATTTTTTTATTGATTTTTTTAATAATATGTTTCCATTACCGTTTCCCATAAATTTAAAATTTAATGCAAAACTAACCTCGTAAATTTTTTTTTTTACTCTATTAAAACGGATATAACCAATTTTTTTTTTTTAAAACTTGCAATATAAATTACAATTAATTTTTCTCTTAAGTATTTTAACAAAAACCAATTTTTATGTTCCAAAAACTTGGTTTTTTTTTTGAAAAAAACATTCTTAGAAATCCAATAATTGTATAATTTAAAAATAAAATTTATATCATTGATATTTGCCTCCCTAAGGGTCATTTTGTTATAAATTTTAACCAATAAATAGGATCGATTAAATATTTTTCTTTAATTTTAAAATCTTCCAACTTAATATGTTTAAAATTTATATCTAAAATTTCATCCAATTGTTTTATGCTATTTGCTCCTAAAATTATTTTATCTGGGTTGGCACTTAAAGCATGATTTAAACAAAACGCTATTTTACTTAAACCACTTGTATTAATTACTTTTTCAATTTTTTTCCAATATTTTTTCAATTTTTTAAGTTCTTTTGGTAGTTGTTCTTTATTTTTAAGCAACAAACCTTGCAAAAATATTGATCTAAAATGTATTTCGATATTTTTATTTTTAATTATTTTTTTTGTTTCTTTAAAAATATTTAAATTTAAAATATTGTAAGATAATTGTATATAATCAATCTTAAATTTACCTATAATATTATTTAAATTTTTTGTATCATAAATTGATATTCCTATCTTATTAATTTTTCTATTATTTTTTAATCTTAATAAATATTTCATAACTTCTCTCCCTTGTGGATTAAGAAGCTTATAAGGTTTTCTTATAGTCACCCCGTAACATTTCTTAGGCAATTTACTATTAAATAAATAAATATTTAATTTAGTATCTAAATTTTCATCATTAAAAAGATTATCTTCTAAATTAATTTTTTTATAAAGTTGAAAATCTTTAAATAACTTGTGCTCTTTTATTTGATAATCTCTAGCCGTGTCCAGAAATCTAACTTTTCTTTTTTTTGCATGATTTAAAAAAGAATTTATTTTATTTTCAGATAATTTGTTATTAAATATTCCATAATTTTTTTTAAAATTAGCGGTTCCTAAAATAATTTTTCTGGTCCAGCTCATTGAATGATACTTTTCTTATTTATAATGACATCAGCTTTTATTGTTTTATTAAGTTTTTTTCCCAGAATACTAAAATAATATCTTGGTTCAATTCTTGTACCAATTGAATTAATTCTTTTAATAGAAATATTTGATTTTGATAACTTTTCGCCTTTTTTTATGATTTTACTTGAAACTATAGTTCTTTGAAAAAATCTTTTTACTCTTAATTCTTCTTTAGTGGGAAACTCACATTTGTTTCCTAATGATTTTTCAACTAATCTAATTTTTTTAACCATTTCACTAAATTCTTTCGGCATTAATGAAATGCTATGATCGACACTTTTTTTCTTATTATTTAAAGTAAAATGTTTTTCTATAACTTTTGCCCCTAAACTTACTGCAATTATACAAGCTAATTCACCTAATGAGTGATCTGAATATCCAATTATATTTCTTTTAAACATATTTTGCAGAGTCTTAATGCCAGACAAATTAAGTTTCGATATTTTCGCAGGATAAATTGATGTGCATTTTAAAATTATTAATTTGTTGTGCTTTTTTTTTATAATTTTAGCAGCTTGATTAATTTCGTATAAATTTGAGAATCCTGTAGACAAAATTATTGGTTTTTTTAAAGAAGCAGCCTTCGATATTAAAGGATAATTTGTTAATAATCCTGAAGAAATTTTAATAACTGGAAATTTTAATTTTTTAATTATTTCGAGACTTGAAAAATCTCCTGGTGTAGCGAAAATAATTATTTTTAATTTGGCTGCATATTCTCTTATTTTTTTAAGTTCATTAAAATTTAATGAATTTCTTTTGAAAACTTTATAGGATTTAGTTTTTGTAACATAACTTTCATTAGGGTTTACAATTTGAAGTTTTACTGCATCTGCGCCTGATTTTTTTGCCTCTTTAATTAACTGCCTGCAATTTTTATAACTACCATTATGATTTATTCCTATTTCAGCAATAACAAAAACTGATTTTTTTCCAATCGTTTTATTGCTAATTTTAAAGTTATACATACTTTTAATTATCCATAAGTAATTTATTATATATTCAATTTATTTTTTGATTTTTTCAAAAAAATTATCAAAATTATCTAAAACGTTAAAATAATTTTTTAAATAAACCTTTCTTATTTTTTGAACTTCACTAGAATTCCACCATGTCAGAGGGTCTTGCCATAATTTTGTAATATGAACGAGTAATTTCTTTTCATCATTAAACAGCATCTTATTTTTTTTCATTTGAAATATTAATTTTTTACTTCTTTTATCTAATAACAACTGATTTGGTTTGCAAAATAATATGGCCGGTATATTAAAAGCCATAGCTTCTGATAATACTGTAGAAGGTAAATTAGTAATAATTATTTTTGATTTCTGAAGTGAATCAATAAAAGATTTTGCTGTTAATTTATTTTTATCAAAATTTTTTTTAAACATTATTTTTTTGTGAAATCTAGCTTCAGATTTCATGCCATAATTTTTTAAAGGTCTAAATAGTAAATTATTTTTTATAAAAATTGGAAGTTTACTACAGAAGTTAATAAGAGCTTCAAACAAATTATTTTGATCAATAAATGACTGCAATCCGTCAAATTCAATTGTAAATTTTTTAGATTCATAAAAAAAAATAGATAAATATATTTTTTTTTCTAAATATATATTTTTTTTTAAGCTTGCTAAAGTTGGATTCATGTAAATTTTTTTATTTGTAGGTATCTGCGTACCGTTAGAATACTTTCCCCAAACTGCAAATTTATTAAACAATTTATTTTGTACATACGTATTAGGAATATTTGAAAATGAAAGACCTCCACCATGATCGCACTGAATTATTTTTGTCCTATTTTTTTTACTCAGCATCAAATAAGTTCTAAATAGCTCATTATAATAGAAACCTATTGACGTAATAATATATTTTTTATTTTTAAATTTTTTGTAATATGCAATAATATTAACTAAATTTTCTATAAAATTTTTAGGCGAAATCGTGATTAATATTTTTATTATTAATTTTTCCTGTTTTGAAAATTTCTCTTTAAATAATTCATTAATTATTTGATCTCTTAAAATATGATTATAAAGACTATTAAATTTTTTTTCAAACAAGCTGTTTATTTTATGTGGAAAAATTTTTAATTTTAAAGAAAGAAATAAAAAATCTATTTTTGAACAATAAAAGCTTTCAAATACTATATCATTAAAATTATATGATATTTTTGCTAAAAGATTTGTAATTTTATTTTTAATTTCTATAAAAAATTTTTTAAAACTAAAAAAAACTTTATTTTTTTGGTAAACTTTAAATTTAATAGTAGTGCTTATTTTTTTATCTTCAATTATTTTTAGTATAATATATTTGCTTAATGTACCATCATCAATTCTATCTAATAAATCATAAGTAGTATTAAAATTATAAATTTCTTGCTCATTAGAAAATTTTTCAATTACAACGTATTTAAATTTTTTTTTTAAAAATATTTTATTAATTTTTTCTATTTTAGAAATAATACTATAAATTATGTTTATTAAATAAGGATAAAATATTATTTTCCAATCATTATAATTTAAAGTAAAAAATAATTTTTTTTTTAAAATATTGAATAGTTTTCTATTAATTTTATTTACAAATTCACGAGATTTTTTGTATCTATCTAATCTTTCTTTATTTTTTTCATTTAAATAACTAAAATTTTTTTTTAATTTTATATTGTACTTTTCAAAATCAAAGCCCCAATAACCAAGAGCTTCATTTTTGTAATACTTATTTTTTTTATCAGATTCGATTACCTGAAGAAAGTATTCCTTCATTAAGATTTTCTTTAAGTAAAAATTAAATTAATTTTTTTATCTGTTCGACTTTTAGAAACTTATTATTATTTGATGAATAGCTAAAACCTGAATCGACAGATTTTCCTTTATTAAATTTTTTATGTGTATTTTTGCTATATAAATATTTATTAGGCAATATAACGTAGTGATCAAAAAATTCACAAACACTACTTGACTCTTCGCTCGAAATTAAAAGTTCATTTATTTTCTCTCCCGGCCTTATACCTACAATTTTGATTTTTGCTTTTGGATGAATGGCTTTGATGAGTTCTATTATTTTAATTGATGCCATTTTTGGTATAAATATTTCACCTCTCACCATTTTTTCTAAACATTTTAAAACGAAAATAACTGCATCATTTAAATTAATAAAAAATCTTGTCATTTTTTCATCTGTTAAAGGTACATTATTTATATTATTATTTTTTAAATTTTTAACCATCGGGACAATTGATCCTCTTGAGTTAATTACGTTACCATATCTTACAACGGAAAATCTAGTACCAAGACCTGACATAGCGTTTGCGTTGACAAAAATTTTTTCCGAACAAAGTTTTGTGGCCCCGTAAAGATTAATTGGATTAACCGCTTTGTCAGTTGATAAGGCTATAACTTTTTTTACATTTGAATCTATTGCTGCATGCACAATATTACTTGATCCATAAACATTTGTTTTAATGCATTCTAAAGGATTATACTCAGCAATAGGCACATGTTTTAAAGCTGCAGCATGTATAACGTAATCTACATCTTTAAGCGCAAGCTTTAACCTGCTTTGATCCCTTACATCACCTATTAAAAATCTTAAATTGTTTGACTTGAATTTTTCGCTCATTAAATATTGTTTCATTTCGTCCCTTGAATACACTATTATTTTTTTTAACTTTGTTTTTTTAATCAAATACTCTACACAGGCTTGTCCGAAAGAGCCTGTTCCTCCAGTAATTAAGATTTTTTTATTATTCAAGAAATTCATTTTATTTTACAAAAGATCCGTTTTTTAACTCATAGCATTTATCAAATTTTTTAAAAATTTCTTTTTTATGCGAAACCCACAATACGGTATAATTGTTTTTACTAGCAATTATTTCTTCAATTATATTTGTTTCATTATAGGTATCCAAAGAACTTGTGGACTCGTCTAATACTATTACCTGTGGTTTGAAATAAAGAGCTCTGGCAATCGCTATCCTTTGCTTTTGACCTGGAGATAATTTATATCCTCCATCTCCAATCAATGTATTCAACCCTGATTCCATTGAATTTAACAATTTTTCCAAACCTACTCTCACGACAATTTCTTTCAGAAATTTTTCATCCTCAACTTTATTGCCAAATGAAATATTATTCAAAAAACTATCATTTTTAATAAATATTTCCTGTGGAACACATGAAATTATACTTTGCCAATGATTTTTAATTTTTAAAATATTATGATTATCTATATTTATTTCTCCGATCATTGGGTCGTAAAATCCTAAAAATAAGTCCAAAAATGTAGATTTACCTGCACCACTTATTCCAGTAATGCCAACCCTTTCGCCTTTTTTAATATCTAAAAATAAATTTTTTAAAATTAGATCACAATCTAACTTTGATTTTTCTTTATAAGAAAAACTTACATTTTTAAATTCAATATTTTTTTTAAAATTTAATACATAATCATTTTTATTCTGCATTACTAGAGAATTGTAGTTTTCGACTTTTTTAAAATCATTATATAATTTTATAGCGCTCGTTGAATTAAGCTGAACTAGTTGAAGACTTGAAACAAATCTTGCTAAAGAGGGTATAAGTCTATAACTAGCAAATAAAAAAACTCCTATTGTAGGAATAAAATTTTTAACATTGTTAACATTGAGATTGGCATAAATAACAAATAGAAAAATTAAAAAAACAACATAAAGCTCAAAAAAAGGTTTGCTAATAGAATTTCTATAATTTGAAATATAACTAATCTTACTCAATCGATTGTTATGAAATTCAAAATTTTTTTTAGTTTCATTAAAAGTTCCAAATAGTTTTATATCTTTAAGACTATTTAAACCTTCAATAATAAACTGCATTCTTTTTTCTAAATGAAAGCTTCTTTGTTCACTTATATTAGAAAGTTTTTTCTTATTAATTATATTGAATAGAATAACAGCTATAATAAATAATAAAATTGCTATTAATGAAACTTTAAAACTATGTGTTAACAAAAAAATTGAAATACCAATTAAAGTTAAAAATTCCATGGCAATTATACAAAATGAGTAAATAGTTCCAATGAAAAAATCCACTTCATTGGTAATATTTTTAACTAAATCAAAAGTACTTGATCTCATTTTAAAAATTAAAGGCATATTTATATAGCCCTTAAAAAGTTTGTTACTTATGTTTGCTCTTAAATTAGTCAAAAATCTAATTTCATTTTTTTTAACATAGATAAAAAAAAGACTTTTAATAAAAAAAAAAAATGCAAAAGAAATTAATAAAAATGTTTCAAAATTAAAAAAAAATAAAAAATGTTTAGCAAAAATTTTTTCAATTAAATTTAAAGTAAATTTATTTCCTGAAAAATAGTTTAAAATATTTAGTATATAATTTAAAATGAAAATTTCAGATAACATATAAATAAACATTAAAAAAAATAAATAAATAGATCCGTGAATTTCTTTTTTATCTAAAATATTTATAATGCAATAAAAGTAACTTGATTTTTTTTTAAATATTTGCATTGTTATATATTTTGTTTTTAATAAATAATCCTTTAAAAAAAATACTCAAGCTAGAGCAAGACTTTATTTTTAATTGTCGTCAATATTATTTATTTCTTTTTTAAGTTCGTCATATTCTTGCAATTTTTTTTTCATGAATAATAATGTCAACTCTGCTCTAAACTTAATTCCTTTGGGAGTTAACACATATCTGGCGTATGAGACTTTGTTTTTTTTTTTAGAAAAATTATTAAATTTGATTAGACCTTTTTTCTTAAGCTCTAAAATACAATAATTAAGTTTACCTAAACTATAACCAAGAGACCTAGCTAGTTTTCTTTGGTTTAATTCAGAATTCTCTGCAATTTTTCTTAAAATATCAAATTTTTTTTCTTGGGCTTCAAAATTGTTCATTATTAATAATTATAATGTTCATTTACTGAACATCAATATTAAAATAATATAAATTAATTTTTAGAAAAAAAATCTTTTATTGAATTGACTATATATTTTACCTTTTTAAATGATAAATCTGGATATATAGGCAATGATAGAGAGCTATCTGCGTGCAGTTCGGATACGGGAAATTGTTTTTCTTTAAAACCTTGCTGGCGATAATATGGATGTAAATGAATTGGTAGATAGTGAACATTTGTAATAATGCCTCTTTTTTTCAAAAAATTATATAATTTTAGCTGCAAGATGTTTGAATTTTTTTTTATAATTTGAATAGGGTAAAGATGGTAAGTACTTAAACTTTTTGGACTAAGCTTAGGTAACTGCAAAGGTAAACCTTTAAGACATTTGTCATAATACTTAGCTATTGCATTCCTTTTTTTTAAAATTATTTTAATTTTTTTTAACTGATTAATTCCTAATGCTGCTGCTAAATCAGTCATTCTATAATTAAAACCTAGAAAATGTTGCTCAAAATACCAATCTTTAAGATTATTTATTTTATTTTTAAAATATAAATTATCTTTTGTAATCCCATGCGTTCTAAACATCTTAAGTATTCTGTCAATCTTCTTATCATTGGTAGTGGCGATACCGCCCTCTCCAGTGGTGATAGTTTTTACAGGATGTAAACTAAAAATTGTAATATCACACCATTTACAACAACCTACCATATAATTTTTGTATTTAGCGCCTAATGCATGTGATGCATCCTCTACAATTTTAAATTTATATTTCTTTGATAATTTATAAATTTTATCTTGCAAAACTGGGTTGCCTCCAAAGTCTACAGTCACAACTATTTTTGGTAAATTCTTTTTAACTTTTATTAATTTTTTTGATAATAAATCAATATCGATATTCTTTGTTATTTGATCGATATCTATAAAGTCAACTTTACCCCCCAAATATCTCGCGCAATTTGCAGAAGCTACAAATGAATTTGGAACTGTCCAAAGAATATCATTTTTTTTAAAGCCTAAACTGAAACATGCTGCATGAAGAGCGCTAGTTGCACTGTTAAAACAAGTTGAATGTTTTGAATTTACAAATTGTGATATTTTTTTTTCAAATTCATTTATTTTTGGACCTTGTGTCAGAAAATTAGATTTAAAAACATTCTTTAAAGAATTTAAATCAGAATTATCTAAATACGGTTTTGAGTAGTAAATCTTTTCTTTAATCACTAATAAAAAATTCTTTTAATAACTGTTTTCTATTTTTAAAAATTATTTTTTTCATTAACTTTTTCGCTTTAAATTGTGCATTCTTAAAATAAGTAATTTTAATATTTAAGAGTTTTATAGCACTCTCTAAATTAGATGTAACATCAAAAGACTCTTTCTTTAGTTGGCTAATTAAATGCTTGTCTTCGGTTTTTTTTTTATGGAAAAAAAGCACGGTAGGTATAGACCGACTTACTACTTCAAAAAAACTTACACCAAACACAACGAATGCAAGATCAATCTTTTTGTATACAGTTTTAAGATTAGTTTTATTCTTAATAATTATCCATCTTCTAGAATCTAAAAATTTTGGTTTGGGAGCAAATGGTCCTTGAACCCATAAAAGTTTAATATTTTTATCAAAAGTTTTTTCAGCAATTAGGGGTATTTTTTCTCCTAATTTATATTTATCTGTACCTCCTATTGTAAATAAAATATTAATAGGTTTTTCTGATCGTCTTCTCTGAATATTTTTACTTACAAAAATTTTATCCCATCCATATAATATTTTATTATTTTTTAAATCATTTTTGTTTTTAAGTAGAATATTTGGTATCCAAATTTTTTTAAAGAAAGAAATTTTTTTAATAAATCCATCAATAGCTACTAATCTTATATTAGAATACTTTAATTTTAATAATTTTATAAAATTATAAAGTTCTGGCTCTAAAAATCTGCTGACATTAAAGCAAATAATATCCGGTGAATAAGAATTAATTTTTTTTAAGATGAATATCTCTAAAATTTTTTTTGGTCTAGTTATAATTTTTAAATTATTCGAGTTTTTCCAACGAAAATAAAAATTAAAAATTTTTGCTTTGTCTTTAAAATGTGATGTTACTTCTTTAGTAATAACTAAAGACCTAGAATAATGACCTAAACCTACATTTACACCTAGATCGGAAATTATAAATATTTTTTTCAAAATTTATTTTTTATTTTTTGAAATATAATCACAAACAATTGAAATTTTTGCAAAATTTTTCGCGTTTAAATAGTTTATAATAAAACTACTTTGTTTTTTTTTTTTTATTTCAAACTATTATTTCAGAAATTTTTTTTTTAAATACTTCATGCTTTGAATATCCAACATCAATTATTTTAAAATGAGGTTTTACTAATTGAACAAATTCTTTTTTTGATCTTACACAATAAGTTTTTATATAATTATCAACTACAAAAGTAAAACTGCTATTTGATTTTATTTTTTTTTTATTAGAAACGACAGAGTCTGATGTATTTATATCTAAAATTAATTTGCCGTTTTTTTTTAAAATTCTATCAAATTCTCTAAACAAATTAATTATATTATTTTTATTTCCTAAGAGCGATAAAACACTCATAGCCACTATAAAATCAAAGTTATTCGATTTAAAAGGTAATTTTTGTGACCCTTTTTTAAGTAGAACAAATTTTATTTTATTTTTTTTTTTTTTTTTTTTTTTTATTTTTTTTACTTTTTTAATAGCATTTTTAGAGATATCTAAAGCTGTAATATCATATTTTTTTTTAAGTAGATGTAATGTGTTACAGCCAGACCCAAAACCATATTCTAACAATTTTCCATTTGGTTTATTTAAAAATAATTTTTCTAATCTAACTAACTCTAAAGACGGGTAATCTTTATTACTTAAAAGTGCAGATTTATCATATTGAATAATTGCTTTTGCTTGCACTAGTGAAATTTTATTCATCTAATAACCCCTAAATTTATTAACCTCATTTAACAAAGGTCTTCCTAAATAATATCTTTTGATGTTATTAAATATTAATGAAATTGATCTTGACCTATTTTTATCAGACAGTCCCGCTGTATGATTTGTTAAAATGACATTTTTTGCTTTTCTTAATTCGTTATCTACAGGAAGAGGTTCTGGACTAGTAACATCCAATCCAATTCCTTTAAATTTCTCATAAAGCTTATTTTTAGTAAGATCCTTAAAATTTATTATTTCACCCCTAGAAATATTAATAATAATTGAGTTTTTTTTCATTTTATCTAAAAATTCTTTATTTATTAAATCTTTTGTAAATTTAGTAAGTGGTAAAGCACTTATGATAATATCTAAATCTGATATGTTATTTAATATTTCTGAACTATCATAATAATTATCGATAAAACTTAGCAGAGGTATTAAATTATCGTCAAAAAGCCTTACTTTGGCACCAAAACTTTTTAATTTTTCTGCAATACAAAGACCTGCACCACCTCCACCTAAAACTCCACATTTTTTTCCTCTTAGTTCAATTGGTCTATCAAAAATTTTATCTTTATTTAAAAAATGTCCTAAGTTTCTGGTAAAATATAATATTAATGAGATCGCATGTTCTGCAAGTTCTGGTCCTTGAATTATTTTTCCATTAGTTAAAATAATTTTAGAATTTATTAATTCTTTAATTAAAATTTTTTCTACACCAGCTCCACCAAAATGAATCCATTTTAGTTTTTTGGATTTTTTAATAAGTTTTCTATTAAATAATTTTGTTGGACAATTAATAAGAATTTCTGCTGAAGAAATTTTATCATGAATTAATTTTATTTTTTTTTCATCAATAAATAAAATTTTAGACAAGAACTTCCTAAATTTTTTTCCCGCCATTTTTTTTATGTCAAGATGCCTTGGGTGTATCCAAATTATTTTTTTCATATATAATAATTAAAAAACCAGTCTGCAAATTTTTTTACTCCAGCATTAAATGAAGTTGAAGCTTTAATTTTAAATTCTTTTTTTAGTTTTTTACAATCACTTAACGTGTTAAGAATTTCTCCTGGCTGCTTTGCAATAAACTTTTTCTTTGCTTTAATTTTTAGATATTTTTCTAAAAAATGAATTATTTGAATTAATTTTATTTGTTTAGAATTTCCGATATTTAATATTTTACTATTAACGACGTTATTTTTGTTAATGTAATTTTTATTAGTGAAAACTATTTTTTTAATTATTTTCACAACATCATCAATATAAGTTAAATCTCTTTTATGATTTCCATTATTATGAATAATGATTCTTTTTTTTTCTTTAATTAATTTTGCAAATTTAAAATATGCCATATCTGGTCTGCCCCACGGTCCATATACAGTAAAAAATCTTAAACCAGATGTTTTGAATTTATATAAATTACTATAGGCATAGGCCATAACCTCATTAGATTTTTTAGTAGCAGAGTAAAATTGAAGAGGTTTGTCCGAATTAGTTTTTTCGGAAAAAGGCAGTTGGTTTTCTCCATATACACTCCCGGTACTGGCATAGACTAAGTGCTTTATTTTATATATTCTAGATAGTTCTAATATATTAAAAAAACCGATTATGTTACTCTTTAAATAGGTTCTGGGATTTGCAATAGAGTACCTCACGCCTGCTTGAGCAGCTAAATGAATAATAGTATCAAATTTATATTTTTTTAAAATTATCTCAATATTTTTGAAATTTTCTAAATTTAATTTAAAAAATTTAAAATATTTTTTTTTTTTTTTATTTTTTCTATGTCCTTTAATCTATTAATTTTAAGTTTTTTGCTGTAATAATTATTTAAATTATCTATACCAATAATTTCATTGTTTTTTTCCATTAATGATTTTACAACACCATGCCCAATAAAACCCGCACACCCAGTAACAAGAATTTTCATTTTTTTTTTGCATCAACTTTCACTTGAAATAATAAATTAGAAAATTTGGTCATCTTAAAAGTATCATCGCTTTCTCTTAAAGAAAATGAAGTTCTTAATAAATATTTTTTTGCTAATTTCTCATATTCAATCAGACCAACTACTGGGGTATTAAAATTATTAATGCTAAATATAAGTTCTTTTTCCTTATCTCCGAAAATCAACTTTCCATCGGTCATTGGTAAGCAATTATTTGAGGAAGTAAATTTCGAAACGTCCTGAATATGTTTCCCATGATTAAAACTTTTTTTAATCAAAAATTTTTCTAACTCTCTGCCTCCATTTTTACAACAATATATTAAATTTTTTTTATTAAATACTTGAGGATTAATGGTTAAAATAAAGACCCTCAATATTTTAGGGGTAACATTTTTAAACTCTATCTTAAAATTTAACTGGCTTTTATTTAAATCTACTTCTATTTTTTTTTTTATTATTTCAGAAGATTTGAATTTATGACTAAATTCAATACAAAAGTTGCCGTTTCTATTCTTAAAAACTTTATAATAATTTCTAGATATTGATAAATCTGTTATTTTGTCTAAATCTTTGTTAAATAAGTTGAAATGTCCTGAAAAGAAGTCACTCTGATTTTCAAGATTTTTCAAACTGCCTTGATACAAAGTTCCAAATAAGGACTTTTCTGAAATCTCCTTAGCAACAAAACTGTCAATGGTAAGACCTTTTTTTTTGTTTAAAACTATTTTAGTTTTTTTATTTTCAAAAATTAAAAAGTTATCATTTTCGAAAATATTATTTTCTTGTAAAAAATTTATTTTTTTTTTAAAATCAGTATTTTGTTCGCTTACTTTGTTTTTAACAAGTGAACGTATATCTTTTTTTAATCTTTTAAACGTATGTTTAAATTTTTTATCAGTACAATGGGTTCTTAAATCACTTGACCAATATTCACATAGTCGCTTCCACTTATTTATAGATAAATTTCTTTTGTCTAGTATTGAATATAATTTCCAACAATCTCTATTTAGAATAAAGTTATTTCGACCACAAACTAACCATCTACTAATATTATATTTTGGTTGTTTTTTTACAATAATTGGAGAGGCCTCGTTATTTATAACGAGATTTTTTTTATCATTAAATTTTATTGCAAAAGACGGAAAACAAAATTTTATTTTTTCATTTTTTCTTAAAATTTTATATAGCGAACGAATTTTTTTCCATTCATCATCTTTGTAGCTTATTTCGGACGAAAATCTTTTTGGCCTGAAATTAAAAATTTCACAATCATTAGAGTATAGACATAAAAATTTTGAAAATTTTTCTGATTTAATATAACTTAAATAATTTTCTAAATCTATTTCATTATATATTAATCTTTGGAATTTTTGAAATGATAAAGAATTTGTCCAAATTACTAAAATCTTGTTTCCATAATCATCTTTTACATAGCTGGGTAATTGATCCTTTTTAGTAGATTCTTTTAAATTATTTTTAACTTGAATCCAATCAAGAAAAATGGCCTTGAAATACTTTTTATAAATCTTAACCATAGACTTAGAAAATACTTGCTCACCAATTAGACCAATTTTTGGTTTCGTATTTAAGAGTTTTGAATAAATTTCAAAACCTAATTTTAAATTTATTTCTGAAACTTCTGGAGGAACACCTGGGCTTATTATTTGACAATAACCAGACCCAATAAACTCACATTTTTTTAAAAAAATTAATTTTGATAATTTTCTTACCCATTCTGGATCAATTCTGTTAATATCATTTATAGTTTTTCCGCTTGCTTCCACGGCAAGTTTAAAATCATTATTTTCTTCAATTAATTTTAATAATGGCCAATAACATTTTTTTATTAACTCTGGAATTTTTTTGATTTCAATGGAAGAAAAAGAAGTATTTAAATGAAAAAAACTATATACATTTAACATATTTTAATCCAAACTTTTTTTTATTTCTTTAACTATCACATCGCCTGCTAAAAAATTTGGGTCATACTTTACTAGATAATTTGGATCTTTTTTTATTTCTTGAAAGTATTTTCTTTCAGAAATTGTAAGAATTCTTTTTAATCTTTGTTCAAATTTAATAAAATTAAATTTTTCCAAATAACAAATTCCTTTAATAGGGAATTTTCCAGCATCTGCAAATGGATTACATGCAAGAATTTTTTTTTTGGCTGCTAGCACTTCTCTTAAAATAGTTGAAACCGTCCCAATTGTCACTTTACTTTGCATTGAATATTTATAGGACGAAAAAGTTTTATAATTTCTTTCAATATATAAGTGCTTAGATTTTATATACTTTTTGTAAAATTTTTTTTCAAGCAACTGTTTATTACGTATTATAGTTGGAACAGAATTATGTTCTAATTTTATTTTACTTTTTGCTCTCTTTCCGATTATAACCAGTCTTAATTTGTATTTTTTTACAAATTTATCTAAAATACTTAAAAAGTATTTATGTTTTTTTTCACTATATTTTAGTTTGTCATTATCATGAATATTATAAGGATATTCTGCTACAAGACATAGGTCGAATTTATTTTTAGTACATTGTTTATATTTTTTTTTATAATTAGAAAAACAAAAAGAACCAACGGTTTTAAATTTTTCAATTTTTATTCTCATTTTTTTATGAAGATTAATTTCATATTGACCGAAACAAAAGTACTCTGGAATAAATATATTTTTATTATCTTTAAATTCCAAATATTTAATTGAGTCTCTTGTACTTCTTTGAATTGCAATCATTCTTATTTTTTCTTTATTTTTTTTTAATATTCTACATACATTGTAAAACTGATGAGAAAAATCTATAGTCGTTACTAATACTTTAGGGCTTATTATAGAAATAACTGCTGCTAAGTATGATCCGAAATTAAAATTCCCTTGTAAAATGTTATAAATAGTAAGAAATAAAACTTTAGTGTTAATGTAAATATTTCTTAAATTATAAAACCTCACATCTAAAAAGAAACAATCATTAATAAATTGTTTAAAAAGTAATTTATTATCAAAATCTATCTCGTTATCAAAAACTACAATTTTTTTTTTTGGTACTTCAAGAATAAAATCTGATTTAAAAATAGTTTTAATAAAATTAAAATATATTATGAATTTTCTCATTGTTTATAATTTTCTTTAAACCTTCTGCAAGTTTTATTCTTGGCTGGTAGTCCGTATCTCTTTTAATTTTTTCAATATTTGGAACCCTAAAAAAAATTTCTCTTTGAAATGCTCTATCACTTTTATCAAAAGTAATAAATTTTTTTTTTATCTTTTTTTTAATAAATTTTTGAAAAAAATTTACTAAAGTTTTTAAATTTACTGGTTCAAGATTATTGCCTATATTATAGATAGTATTTTTTTTTCCTCTTTTAATAATTTTTATTAGACCCTCAACAGCATCTTCGACATGGCAATAACTTCTAATTTGATTGCCACTACCAAATATTTCAATTTCTCTATTTTTCGAAATTAATTTTGCAAATTTTGAGATTACAAAATCTTTCTTTTGATTATTGCCATAAATATTGAAAAATCTTACGATGTTATAGTTTATAATTTTTTTTTTTGCATATGCTTTAATATAAGTTTCGCAACAAACTTTGCTTACGCCATAGGCAGAAACTGGTGATAATGAATCTTCTTCTTTCATCGCTCTTTTATAAAGATTCCCGTAAACTTCGGATGATGATGAAAAAATAATTCTTCTAATTTTTAATTTTTTACAAATATCAAGCACATTTCGAGTGCTTATAATATTGGTTTCTAAACATTCGATTTCGTATTTTTCTGATTTTTTAACGCCCAAAAAAGCAGCCAAATGTATTATAAGATCAATTTTTTTACCTTTTAGAGAATTTAATAATTCTTTTTTTTTTAGTAAATTTTTTTTTAAATAAATAATATTTTTGCTTTTGAAATTTTTTTTTTTTAAATCAATACAAATTAATTTATGATTGCTATTTAATAATCTAGTAACGAGCTCTTTTCCTATTAAACCTTCTGAACCTGTAATTAAAATATTCATTAAAATTTTATAAAATTTTGATGCTTAATTTTATTGCAAGAATTTACTACATCAATCACAATAGCACATTTTCTTGTAATTCTTTTTAAATCAAAAATATCATGCGCATTAAGTATTAGCAGTAAATCAAATTTATTATCTGCGCCTTTTTTATAAATATCTTTTAGTTGAATTGAAGTTAATCTTTTAAGTTGATCAAATTTTTCGAATTTAGCGTGTGGGTCACATACTTTTATATTTTTTGAATAATATTTAGTAAGTATATTTATAATTTTAATGCATGGAGACTCTCTTATATCGTCAGAATTCTTTTTATATGTCACTCCTAATATTAAAATTTTTTTTAATTTTTTTTCTTTTTTAATTTTTTTAATTATCTTTAAAATTTTTAAAGCAATATTTAGCGGTCTATTTTCGTTTATTTTGGAAGCTAATTTTATGAATCTTGTATTCATTCCAAAGCTTTTTGCTTTCCACGTTAAATATAGAGGATCAACAGGAATACAATGACCTCCTACTCCAGGTCCCGGATAAAACGCATTGAATCCAAAAGGTTTTGTCTTTGCAGCGTTGATAGATTCATTAATATCTATGTTCATTGTTTGACAAACTTCAGTTAATTCATTTATTAAGCCAATGTTCACAGATCTATAAATATTTTCTAATAACTTTGTAAACTCAGCAGATTTAATTGAATTTACTACATAAATTTTATTTGTAATAATCTTATAAAAAGATTTTACAATTTCTAAACAATTTTCTGTATAGCCAGAAACAACTTTGGGAATATTTTTTTTTAAAACAGAAAACTTTTTATTTCCTGGATCCTCCCTTTCTGGTGAGTAGCCAAGAAAAATATCTTTCCCAACTGTTAGTTTATACTTTTTGAATATTGGTAAAAAATATTCTTCTGTCGTGCCAGGATAAGAGGTACATTCTAATATAATTGTTTGTCCTTTTCTAAGATAATTTTTTATATCATTAATAACATTCTTAACATAATTTAGATTTGGATTATTATTTTTACCAAGGGGTGTAGGAACGCAAATAATTATTATGTCTTGTTTTGTAATATTTTTAAAATTTGAAGATGGAAAAAAACTTTTGTTTAAGTACTTCTTTAATAGTTTATTTCTAATTGTATTTATATAACTCTTTTTTTTACTCAGAGTTTCAATCTTTTCTTTATCATTATCATATCCATAAGTTTTAATGTTTGATTTTGCGCAGGCTATACTTAAAGGTAGACCCACATAACCTAACCCTATTATTGCAACAGAGAAATCATTTTTCAAAATTTTTTTTATAATTTTAATTTTCATTTAAATCTCATTGTCTTTAATGGCCTTAATCCATCTGATGGATCAGTTTTAAATTTTCTTTCATATAATTCAGATTTTGAGAGTTTTTTATTGAAATTTCCATCTATTTTTTTTTCAAGCTTTAAATAACTTATTACCTTTCTTATTTCATTTGGTAACCAACAATGCCCCCCTTTATACTCCCAACCTTTTTTATCTAAGTCAAAGTGAAATTCAATTACTTCTGATTTAAATTTTCTTACTGCTGAATATATTACTAATGGATCAGTTGTATGATCCGACCAACCTACTTTACATTTGAATTTTTTTTTTAAAAAAGGAATTGATTTTAAATTACAATTAATTGGGCTTGCAGGATAATTAGAAACGCAGTGAAGCAGATTGAAATTATTATTATTATTTTTTTTTATTATTTTTATTACATTCTTGATTTCTTTAAAGTTTGCTGCGCCAGTGGATATTATAAGCCTTTTTTTTATCTTTGAACATTTTTCGATTAAACTTTGCCAATTCAATTCGTAAGAGGAAATTTTTAAAAAATCTACATAATTTTTAAGGTAATCAACTGACTCTAAGTCAAAAGGAGTGCATCCAAATTTTATTTTAATTTTTTTACAATAATTTGAAATTTTTGGAATAAATTTATCTGGTAATTCTTTTTTTTTTATATCATTTGAAATTTTACTATAAAATTTGGCTTTAGATGAAAATAATTTTTCTAATTTAAAATGTTGGAATTTGACAGCAGTCGCGCCAGAATCTTTTGCTGCTGAAATAATTCTGTAACATCTGTTAAGACTTAAATTATGATTACTACCAATTTCTGCTATAAAATCAATTTTACCTATCATCATTTACTTATAAAAAAAATTATTATACGTACATTAAGTTCAATATTTGAACATTATATAACATTTAGAGGTTGTAAGGACAATCATGAAAGAAAATTTAATAATTATATTGCAAGCGAGGTGCAGCTCTAGGAGACTCCGAAAAAAAGTATTAAAAAAGATTAACGGAATACCTTTAGTATTATTATGTATTAAAAGATTAACTAATAAAGGAGCAAAATTGATAGTAGCAACCTCAAAAAATAAAAGCGACGATGTATTGGTAAATTTATTAAAAAAAAAAAAAAAAGGGGTTTTTAAAGGAAGTTTAAATAATGTTTTGTCGCGTTATCAATCTATAGCAAAAAAAATGAATCCTAGAGCCTGTATAATAAGAGCTACGGCTGACAATGCATTTCCTGATGGTAGATTAGTAAAAACAATATTTGATAGTTTTATTAAAAATAAAAAAGATTACTTTGGAATAAATCACAAACAGCATAAATTACCAAAAGGTATTAGCTTAGAAATTTTTAGAGCAAGAAAGATTTTAAGTTTAAAAAAGAATTTAAGCAAAAGTGACAAAGAGCATGTTACTCAGTATATTTATAGAAAAAAATCAAAAAATTTTTATAAAAAAATTATACCCTCTATTAAAAGTAAAATTGACTATTCCTCAAAAAACGTTTCCATAGATACAATTAAAGATTTGAATTATGTAAAAAAAATCTTTCAAAATTTTGAAGATCCTACGAAAGTTTCCATAAAAAAATTATTAAAATTTCTTTAACTTATTTTTGCACTATAATTTCTATAGATCTACCAAGCCCAAGTTCTAAAAATTTATCGTAAATTTTATATTTAAATTCTGCCATGCCTAAACTTTCAAAACTTTTTTCAAACTGCACTCGTTGTAAATGTGATAATTCACCAATTTTTTTATTTTTTATATAATTCTGCCCCATAAGTAAAAAGATTTCAATCGGAAAACTGGAAGTTATATTTACTAGTTTTAAATTATTTTTTTTAAAAATTTTTTTTATATCATTTATACGAAAGTAATTAATGTGCTCCGGAGGTAATATCCACCAAGGTTGCGATATATTTTTCATAGATAAAAATTGAAAAAGATTAAAGTCATTTGCTACAGACAAAAAAAGTAACCCTTTTTTTTTAAGAAGATTTTTACAAATTTTTATAAGTCTTAAAGGATCATCAATGTGTTCTAAAACACCATTTAAATATACAACATCGTATAAGTTTTTTAGAATTGCTAGATCTTGATAATTGTTATTACTTATATTTTTTAATTTTAATTTTTTTTTTGCATAATCTACGGCTCTATCTGCACTATCAATGCCGAATACATCCCATCCTCTTTTTTTTGCATATTTTAAAAAAAAGCCTGGTCCACAACCTATATCAAGAACACTACCTGTTTTTCCTAAAATTTTTTCAAATTTTATAAGTCTTTCAAGAAAAATTTTGTTTAACCATTTTTGTTGTTTTTTTTGAATCAAAAAATAATTTGTTTTCCTTTTTTGTTTATAAAATTTATTTTTGTAGAATAAGTTTAACTCCTGTTCATCAGGAATAGGAACGCAATGTATAAATTTACACACACTGCAATCTAAAATTTTAAATTTATTATAAGTTGTTAAAATATTTCCCTTATGACTTTTATTTTTATGTTTATAAATTATGAATTTATTAGTATTCCTAAATAATTTTACTCCTAAAATATTATTTTTTTCTAGATCGTATGGAAAAAATATTTTTTTTATTTTAATATAATTTCTCATTTCTTTTTAAATATTAATATTTCTGAATTAAAACCATCGTAAGTTAAATATCCAAAAGGTAGAACGTTTTTTGTAACAAGTTTATAATTTTTTTTTAACAATTTTATATATAAGTAACTTTTTATTTGTTTCTTGACTCCGATTGAATTTAACTTTGTTATTTTTTGCTTACCCTCTCTTAAATTTCTTAAAAGGATATATTTTGGTTTTAATCTCAAAATGTTTTTTATGTAATTTTTCAATATATATGGTTCCATTTCTTGAAAGGAGATAAAATTGACAAACAAATCTATTTTTCCTTTTAAATCCTCGATTTTCCAAGACGGTAATGACGAAAATTTTTTTAATTTTTTAATAGAGATGTTTTTTTTCTTAATTTCTTTTAAAGAGTTAGTAACTTTGTTATCGCCAAAACTTTTTTTTAAATAAATTTCTGAGATTAAAGAAAGTGGCGGTAAATCTAAATTTATATATTTTAAATTCGCTACTTTAGATAATCCTAGGATATGTCCTAAAATTCCAAATCCTCCTCCAATTTCAAGGACTTTTCTCGGAATGAAATTTTTAGTTATTTTTTTTAAACAGGAAATTCCTAGTAGATAATTTAATGAAGATCTACTGTATAACTTTCCATCAAAATTAAACTGTTCTTTTGGTTTGCCTACACTATTCTCTGAAAATAGATGTATAAATGGTAATTTATTTGAATCATCAGAGGCTTTAAAAGTTCTATAATCTGCTAATGCATGATTATATCCACTTAATTGTCTAATTAATTCAGTAGCTAATTTTGGTGTTTGTTTTTTTTGTATTTTAATTATTTGAAAAAATTTATCTGCATTTTTTTCTCTTCTTAAATGATACAAGGGGATAAAAAAGTTATTAGCTAAACTGTTAGATCGAAAATTTTTAATTCCCTGTTTTTCAAAAATAGCAAAAAATTTATTTATATTCTCTTTCCAAAAAGATGATGGCTGGTAAAGGTTATTCTGTTTTTTTAATTCAATTTTAAGATAATTGAGTTTATTTTTTAAATTCATAAAAATTTATTAAGTTTTTCTCTTTGATTTATATCCTGTAAATCATACGTTTATTAATTAACTAAAATATTGAATTCTCTTCGAACTCTTTTTTTTAAAGGAAAATTTTTTTTAAAATTTATATTTTTTTTCTTTGTAAATTTGTTGTAATAAAAAAATACACCACACATATTAATTAATTAAAAAGCTAAATTCTTTTTTTACAGCTTCTTTTAATGGTAATATTTTTTCTTTGTAAGCTTTATTAAAAACATTAATATTTTTCCATATTCTTAAAATTTTTAAAGCAATTTTTTTTTCGTTATTTCTTAAATCCATAAGATTTTCATTTAAGTTTAATTTTTTTACTAATGGTTTCAGGTGTCCTTTCATAGATGTTTCAAAAATTATTGTTGGTATTTTTTGAGATAGTGCAAAAACTGCTGAATGTCTTCTATTTGTTATATGAAAGTTTAGTTTTGAGATAATGTTATACGCCTCAAAAATATTTAACTCTTTATTTATCGAAACATATTTTACTTTTTTATCAAGTAGTTTAATAATTTTTTTATGAACTATTCTATCATCCATCCAACGGCTAGCTTTACTAAAGCTATTGGGTACAAATACTAATTTACTTTTTGTTTCTAATGCTACTTTTGATAAAATTTTTGCATATTTAATAAAAAAATTTTTAAAATTATCCTTTTTTTTCCAATACTCCACTCTTAAACAAACGCCTAAAAAACTATGATTTTTTTTTTTAATTAATTCTGGGCAAATTTTCTTAACTAATCTTTCATTTTTTTTTATCTCTATACCGAAAGCAGTTTCTCCTAATATTTTAATTTTTTTTGAGTTAAATTTTAATTTAGTAAAATTTTTAAAAGAGTTATTTTCTCTTACACATACTTTTTCTACTGAGTCAGAAAAAAATTTTAAATACTGTCTAGTCAGCTCACTTTTTGTATGGTTTAAAAGATTAACACTAGTCATATAAATTTTTAAGTTATAAAATTTTGCTAAAATACCTAACAAAGATGTATATGATCCTAATCCTTTTAAAAAAGAGTTAGGAAAAATTTCCATAAATAAGTTTCCAGCAAGTATAAGCATGTCGGAATTTGCAAATTCTTTTTTTATTGTGTCAAGATGTTCAGTTTTATCATTTGAGTTTAAACCAAAAAAATATTTTCCCAATGAAGCTGATCTTTTGTCAAATTCTAAATTTTTAATTGATTTAATTCCATACAATCTATCTAGTTTTTTATTTGGATGTCTTGCTAGTAAAATAATTCTTATTTTTTTATCATAGTTTTTTATACTTTGTACTAAATTTAAAAGCATTGCATCATCGCCCAAATTTTTTACATAAAAGGTACTTGCACCTGCAATAATTACTTGCTTAAATTTTTTTTTGTTCATTTTTTGAACGTATTAATAAATTAATTTTTTCTCAAAGAATGATTTATCTAACCCAGGCACCACCATTAATTGAAAAGGTTTGTCCAGTCACATAATCTGACTCATTAGATGCTAAATAAATTGCCATACCATTTAAATCTTCTAATTTTCCAAATCTTTTTATTAAAAGCATCGATTTTGCGAATTTTTTAACTTTTTTTGACATCGTTTGCTCAGTAAAATCGTTTGCGATAACGCCTGGAGATAAGCAATTAACATTTATGCCTTTACTTCCAACAAATCTTGCTAAGCAATGAGTTAAGGACATTACGCCCGCCTTGGCAGCTGCATAAGATGGAGTTCTTGGGCCACCATATTCACCAGATAAAGACCCAATGTTAATAATTTTGCCTTTTGTCTTCATATACTTTATCGCAGCTTGACAGCAAAAAAAAACACCTTTTAAATTAGTATCTAATACTAAATCCCAATCTTTTTCACTTATTTTATCAAAGTCGTTGGTAATATTTATTCCAGCATTGTTAATCACTACATCGATTTTTTTAAGTTTTTTATGCACTTTTTTAAAAACATTGAAAACCGATTTTTTATTTTTAACATCGAGCTGAAAAAAATCAGTTTTTAAAGATCTGGCTACCTTATATGCGCCTTTTCTATTAGAGTTGTAGGTTATTATTACTTTGGCACCCTCTTTTGTGAAAGATCTTGCAATAGATTCTCCTAAACCGCTACTAGATCCAGTTATTAGACATACTTTATTTTTTAATCTCATATCCTTTTTTTCTGTTAGTACTTAAGGCATCCCAAGAATTAATAAAATCTTTTTCGCCTGAAATGGTAAATTCGTTTGAAAATATTTTTTTCCAAGTAGACGGCGGGATGGTTATTGCCTCTGAGCCTGCTAAAAGCGCATGAGTCAATTGTTCACCATTACGGATGCTTGCTGACAACAATTTGGTCTTTGGATTTAATTTTTTAATAAATTTTGATATAGAATAAACATTTTCTATGTTACTTTTTCCGAAATCTTCCATACGACCAATTATAAAACTAAAATAAGTAATATTTATATTTCTAAATAATAAGTACTGACTTGGCTCAAAACCTAATGTGATATTAATTTTATATCCTTGTTTGGATATAATTTTTGCTGCTTTTGCTCCTTCAAGTGTACAGGGCAATTTTATCATTATGTTTTTACTAATTGATTTAAGTTTTTTTGCTTGTTCTATCATTTTGGAAGAATCCTTCTCTGTTACTTGAGCAGACACAGGGCCTTTTATAATTGAACAAATTTTTTTTAAATGACTATAGGCATTTCCTGACTCTTTAGACAGAAGTATTGGATTTGTTGTTACCCCGTCAACCAATCCAAAATTATTCCAATAAACAATATCATCTATAGAAGCTGTGTCTAAAAAAAATAAAATTTTCATTAAATTGAGACTTCGTTACATTGTTTAGAGATTAAAATCAATATAATCATAGATTTTCAATTATGAAAAAAAAAAATAAATTTATTATTTTAGGAGCTGGAAAAGAACAAGAAAGTTTATACAAATTATGTAAATCAAAATCTTTAATTCCTATCGGTGTAGATAAAAATATTGAAAATTTAAAAAAAGTAGGTTGTAAAGAAAGTATAAATGTAAGTGTACATAATTTTAGGGAAATAATAAAAAATATTAAAAAAAAAAAAAATCAAATTATAGATGCAATAAGTTTTGGGGTAGACGCTCCTAAAACTATGTTTGAAATTAACAGTTTTTTAAATCAGTCTAATTACCCAAAAAAATCAGTCGAAATTACAAAAAATAAATACAAGTTTTATAAAAATTTTTCTAAAAAAATTAATATACCTAAATATAAGTTAGTCAAAAATATAAAACAAATTTTGATTTTTGCACAAAAATATAAATTTCCAATTATCTTAAAGCCGATAGATAGTAGTGGTTCTAAAGATGTCCTATTTATTAAAAATAAGAGGGATCTAATAAAGACCATTAAATTAAAAATTTTATCTTTTAAAAAAAAAAAATTAGTTCAGAAGTTTATTTCCTGGCATCAAATAAGTGCAGAAGCTTTGATCAATGATGATAAATGTGCCTTAATAATTTCCGATAGAAATTATAAAGATACCAAAAAATTTCATCCCTATATAATTGAAAATGGTGGGAATATTCCAGCAAAAATAACTAGTATTTTAAAAAAAAAAATTGAAGTTTTAATTCTAAAAATTGCTAAAGAACTAAAAATTAAATTCGGTCCTTTAAAATTAGATCTAGCAATAAAAAAGAAAAAAATCTTTGTAATTGAGGCTACTATAAGATTTGGTGGTGGCAGAGTTGCGCACGATATATCAAAAAAAATTTATAACTATTCTCTTGTTGAGCTTTATATTGAATTTTTAAAATATGGCTTCGTAAGCATAGATAAATTTAAATATAACCAAGATGTTCATTGTGTTAATATTTTTTTTATTGCAAATAAACAAATTAGAATGAAACTTATAAATATAGATATAATTAAAAGATTTAGAAAGAATATATTAATTTTTTATCTAACAAAAAAAAATAGAGAGTTAGTTAATAAACCAAAATGGCACGGAGATAGATGTGGAATGGTAACAGTCTTTCACAAAAATTATTCAAAATGTTCATTTATAGCTAAAAAAATTTCAAATAATATTACATCACAAATAAATTATCAAAAAAATTAAAATGATTAATTATAAAAAAATAATTTTTTTTTCTTTAAAGCTAATGTCTGCATTTGTTTTGATTTCAAAATTTAAAATTTGAAAATATTTTAACTTTTTTAATTTTTATTCCGCTGTGCATAAGAGAAGACTTTTCATAATCATTTTTCGAATTTTGTAACTCTTTAAAATAAAAAGCATGTCCATCATCAGGATATTTTCGCCCATTCTTGTATGATGGTTTACAATAAATAAAAATTGTATCTGGTTTATATACTGATAGCACATTCAAACAATTTAAATTATTATAATGATTACTATAACCAACAGGGACTTTAAATGTTTTTCTTAAATCATTTATTTTTGCAAAGTTTAATTCACTAGGATTGTAAGACATGGGTGTATGTAATAATTGAGTATTTTTTTTTTTAAAAAAACTTAAACATTTTTTAATTTTTAATTTACTCGCATTAAAACCAGTTGAAATATAGATAGTTTTATTTTTTTTTTTTAATATTTTAATTAAGCTTTTATTATTAATTCCAACACTCAAAAGTTTGTAAAAATCAAATTTAATTTCGTTTAAATCTCCTAGATTTTTAGCAAGACCAACAGATAAACCTAATTTTTTATTTTTTTTATGACATTTTTTTAATGCTGTATTAAAAAAAAATTTATCTAGCCTAAAATTTCTTCCAAGTTTAAGCTGATCTGAATAAAACTTTTCTGATTTTAACATGAATGTTAAATTTTCAAATTTAGAATTTAGAAAATTATTGAGGATGATATTAGCTTCTCTAATTTTTCCAAAATGATTAATACCTGCTTCAATGAAAAATTTAGTCATTATTTTTTATATATTGATAATGCTTCATAATCATTTTTAATCTACCTAATTATCAAAAAAATAATTTAAATAACTAATTAATTATTTTTTTTAGCTTAAAAAAAGCACAAACTTTATGACTTTTATATTTTGTTCTTAAATTACCTTTTTTATCAAATTTAACTTTTATGTACCTGTGACGATTCCTTATAAATGATAATATTATTTTGAAATTATTTTTAATTAAAAGCTTAGTTAGCTCTTCTAAAGTTGGCTCATGCAAGTGGTAGGGATTCAAGGCTTCTCCTAAAGGCAATTTTAAAAGCAAAGGAACTTCAATTATGAATATACCCCCATTATTTAAGGAGTCGTATATAGTTTTGATAAATTTATTTTGTTTTTTTTTAGCTATATGCTCTAGAGTGTGAAATGATGTGATCACATCAAAACTTTTATTTTTTAGATTTAATTCTTTATTAATAATATTAAATTTTAAATTTTTATATTTTTTATATTTTTTTCTTGCATTTTTAATGTACTGACTATTCGTATCAAAACCTTCTGATTTTTGACTTATTGAAGATAAATAAACAAACCCCCCCCCCACCCCACATGAGATATCAGCATAAGAATTGCATTTTTTTAGAAATTTTTTAGAAAAATTATAATAGTTACTTTTTAAGTTATAGTTTGTAGGTAAAGAGTTTTGCCCTGTTATAACCTTTTTAAAATTTTTTTTAATTTGATTAATTTTACTCTTAGAGTAGGTCTTAATTTTTATTGTCAATCTTTTTACATTAAAGGAAGATTTATTTTCTTCAAAATAGGCTAAGGGCGATGTTTGGTATTCTGATCTTAAAAATAAATTTTTAATATTACTAATAATTTTATGTGCTTTTGTTAAAGCACTAAGTTTATAGATGTCTGGAGCAAAACTATAATTAAATTCAATAGGATGTAGAACACAGTCTAATTTATTTTTTTTAAAAAAATCTATATTTTGTTTTAGATAGTCAGGATCAATGAAGAATTGTCGTAATAAAAATCTTGCAAGGTAACTACATTTTGTCTTGCTGCAAGCGTTTATTAATCTTTTTAAAACGTTGTTTTCATCTCCAATATAAAAGTCTATTAGATGATGTTTGCAAAAATCAGTTATTTTTTTGGTAGGTTTTTTATTAGTTCCTACAGCTAATATTATATTTTGAAACAAACCAGATTTTTTTATAATTGGTACTACGTTAGGAAAGTTGTAAATATTATTAATTTGTAAAAAATCATACTCTGTAACTTGAATAACAGCAGCAAATTTTTTTTCCATTATTAATATTTAATTTCTTTAATTTATTAAAAAATTTTTCAGTGCATAAATCAAGCCAATTGAGCTATTAGTAACGGTAAGCTTAACGTGTTACCACGCTTCCACATCCGTCCTATCAACGTCGTAGTCTACGACGGCTCTATGGGAAGAACTTGTTTTGAGGCGAGTTTCTCGCTTAGATGCTTTCAGCGATTATCTCTTCCGTATTTAGCTACGCGGCACTGCAGCTGGCGC
>Ga0194118_10001369_pt1 | contig 35295 bp, 28 predicted proteins | sample TA2MahsurfametaG_2_FD_148662 | JGI IMG/M metagenome (GOLD analysis project Ga0194118, IMG submission 148662) | Freshwater microbial communities from Lake Tanganyika, Tanzania - TA2015013 Mahale N5 surface | ecosystem: Environmental > Aquatic > Freshwater > Lake | place: Tanzania: Lake...
CCGTTGCTGAAAGCTTTTTCCAGTTGCTTAAACGGGAGCGTATTCGCCGCAAGATTTACGCGACCCGCAACGAAGCGAGACAAGATGTGTTTGATTACATCGAAATGTTTTACAACCCTAAACGCCGGCGCCAGCAGGTATTGAATGGTCTGCAATCAATAACTTGTGCATCGTTTTTGGGCTTGGGTGCTATACTGAATCGTTAAGCCTATTCCGACGAATGCCAGAGCTGAATACCCTCACTGCCCCCGAAGCCGCTACGGCATCGCCCCCCCGTTTTGCTGACTTCGGCCTGGCGCAGCCCATACTGCAGGCGCTTGCCGAGCAGGGCTATCAGCATCCCACCCCGATTCAAGCGCAGGCCATCCCGGTTGTGCTGCAAGGTCGCGACGTGATGGGGGCTGCCCAGACCGGTACCGGCAAGACAGCGGGGTTCTCGCTCCCCATCATTCAGCAGTTACTGCCCAACGCAAATACGAGTGCCTCTCCCGCTCGCCATCCTGTACGTGCGTTGATCCTGACCCCGACCCGGGAACTGGCGGATCAGGTAGCTGATAATGTGAAGGCCTACTCGCGCCATACGCCACTGCGATCGGCTGTCGTGTTCGGTGGTATCGATATGGCGCCGCAAACGGCAGCGCTACGTGCGGGCGTAGAAATCCTGATCGCCACGCCGGGACGTTTGCTGGATCATGTGCAGCAAAAAACCCTCAACCTCTCGCAAACTGAAATTTTTGTGATGGATGAGGCAGACCGCATGCTCGACATGGGCTTCCTGCCGGATCTTCAGCGCATCATCAATCTGCTACCCAAGCAGCGACAAAACCTGATGTTCTCAGCGACTTTTTCGCCCGAGATAAAAAAACTTGCTGCAAGCTTCCTTAAAAATCCTCAGCTGATCGAAGTGGCGCGCAGCAATGCCACCGCCGAGCGTGTGACCCAGATTATCTACAAGGTGGAAGAAGACGCTAAACGCGATGCTGTTGTGCATTTACTGAAGCAGCGTGAGATCCGGCAAGTGATTGTTTTCTCCAACACCAAGATCGGTGCCTCGCGCTTGGCGCGTGAGTTGGAAAGAGCAGGTGTCAAGGCCTCGGCAATTCACGGCGATAAAATACAGGCTGAGCGGATGGCCGCACTCGAAGCATTCAAGGCTGGTGGTATCGATGTCTTGGTAGCGACTGATGTCGCGGCGCGTGGGCTGGATATTGCCGAGCTGCCGTGCGTCATTAATTATGACCTCCCATATAACGTGGAAGACTATGTGCATCGTATCGGTCGTACGGGTCGGGCCGGCGCTTCGGGTGATGCGTTGTCTTTGTACTGTGATAAAGATGCGCGCTTGTTGGCAGACATTGAAAAGCTGATCAAGCAAAAGCTGGTGCCTGTAGAACTGGAAGATTTTCATCCGCGTAGCGCTCGAGGCGAGCGCACAGAGCGTCATGATCGTGGCGATCGTCAGAGTGATCGATACGGCGATCATTCAGAGCGTCGTACCGAGCGTGCGCCACGTTCTAACAGCGCGCCTATGCCGCGTAAAGAAAAAGTCGATCCGTGGTTCTTGAAACCGTATGAGCCTGCAGCGCCTGCTGTGCCAACCGAACCCAAGCCTGTCGATCCGCGTAACGCAAAAGCACCAGCCAAGCGTGCTGCCTTGCTCGGTGGCCGCTCTAAAAACTGAAAAAAGCCGGGATATAAACAGAGAACGTTTTGAAAAGAGCCGAGGAATAATCGGCATGTCGCGTTGTGTGCGACACGTGCATTGCCTTATTCTTTAGCGATCCCTAAAACGCTGTCCCCACGCGGGAATCGCCATCGCCCAGAACTCATCGACTGAGCGCGGCGTGCGATCCAGCATGAGCCCACAATGAGCCACTGCTTGCATCAGTGCGCTGAGAGGGTTGCCGACATCAAGTGGTTGCGCGCCGGTTTGTTTAGAAAGTTTTTCGCCACGGTCATTTACTACTTCAGTTACATGTAGGTAGCGCGGAATGCTAAATCTGAGTAGTTGCTGTAAATAGATTTGTCGTGCGGTCGACTCAAGCAGATCAGCGCCACGCACCACATCGGTGACACCTTGCTCGGCATCATCCACGATGACTGCGAGCTGATACGCCCAGAAGCCGTCCGCCCGTTTCAACACAAAATCGCCAACATGCTCGGCAAGATTTTCTGTGATCGGGCCCTGCCAGCGATCATGAAAGTGAATCAATCCTTGCGGATCGGTCGTGCCAGGAACACGAACCCGCCACGCACGCGCTGCTCTATCGGGCGCCAGCCCGTGACGACACGTGCCGGGATAGATGGCCGCGCCATCAGTAGCTAATGTCACCCGCGAATCAGCAATTTCTTTACGGCTGCAAGCGCAAGGGTAGACTGCATCGCCGAGCTTGTCGAACGCTGCGCTGTAGAGCGCTTTGCGGTGACTCTGCGTGACAATCTCACCATCCGTGCGCATGCCGAAAGCAGCCAAAGTTTGAATGATGTGGTCAGCTGCACCGGCAACGGTTCGTGCCTCGTCGATATCTTCGATTCGTATCAGCCACCGACCTTGGTGTGCGCGCGCGTCAAGGAAGCTGGCCAATGCCGCAACGAGTGATCCGGCATGGAGTGGCCCCGTAGGTGATGGCGCGAATCGACCGACATACATGGATATCTCTCGCTAGCCCAGTAGCAAGGCTGCTTGGGCTTCGGGTTCTTCGGCCTGCGTTGGTTTCTTGTGCAGTGCCGAGACTCTGACGCCGAGTAGTCGCAGGCGCTGCTCGAGTGGCGCGCGCTTTAGATACTCACCCGCAGCGCGCCGTATCTCGTCTGCGTCATCTGTCGCGAGTGGCAGACTCACGTCGCGCGTGAGTATCCTGAAGTCACCATAGCGAAGCTTGACACCAATCGTCTTGGCTACGTAGCCCTTGCGTCGCAAATCACTCGCTAGCTGTACGCACAGACGCGTAAAAATGTCAGATAGTTTCGCCCGATCTGTTTTAACGTGAAGATCACGCTCAAACGTAGTTTCGCGGCTGATTGATTTCGGTTCCGAGCTTGTTATCATGGCGCGTTCATCCAAACCGCGTGCCGCTTGATACAACCACTCGCTATAGCGCTTGCCGAAATGCTGCGCCAGAAAAGCTTGTGATTGCTTAGCCAACTCGCCAATCGTTGGTATACCAAGCGCTGTAAGCTTTTCGCTCGCCTTGGGGCCGATACCGTTGATCTTGCGAACTGCCATCGGCCAGATGCGCGTGGGCACATCATCCATACTCAGCACAGTGATGCCGTCGGGCTTATCAAGCTCCGAGCCTATTTTTGCGAGTAGCTTGTTCGGAGCAATGCCGATTGAGCACGATAGCCCCGTCGCATCTCGCACGGCCTGTTTGATACGCATCGCCAGCGTTTGCGTATCTTGCGTCAGGTCGGTGAGATCGATATAAATCTCGTCAATACCGCGATCTTCTGTCTGAGGCGCAATCTGTCTCACCGCTTGTTTGAATAAACGCGAGTAATGCCGATACGCTTCGAAATCGGCAGGTAACAGCCATGCCTCTGGCGCCAGCTTGGCGGCCTTCATCATGCCCATCGCCGAGTGCACGCCAAGTGCTCGCGCTTCAAAGGTCGAGGTGGTCACTACGCCGCGTCCGACATAATCACGCAGCTTGGCAAATTTACGGGTACCGTCGCTTTTGATAGCAGGTTGGTGCACTGAACGACCACCAATCACGACCGCTTCGCCGCATAGCTCAGGGTAGCGAAGTAACTCGACCGATGCGTAGAACGCATCCATATCGAGGTGAGCAATGCGGCGCTGGCGGTCAGGCATGAGTCAGTGTTGCGCGGCTAATCGAGCAACGTGGTCAGCCCGTCAGGCGACTGCTTCCATAGTTGCGCAATGAGGGCACGACTTTCCTTCAACATAGCGAGGCGATTTTTGTTCGAGTAGCGTCACTACTGCACGACACGCGAAGCACTGCACGGTAGCGGTCTCTTCCAGTCGCGGGTTAAGCGCAGTACGGTGATCAAACACGAAGCAATCGCCGTTGTAGTGCGCGCCACCAACTTCTTCGAAGTATTTCAAGATGCCACCGTCGAGTTGGAAGACACGGTGGTAGCCGATATTGCGCATATAGATCGCCGCTTTCTCGCAGCGTATGCCGCCGGTGCAAAAGGTAACGATGGTCTTGTCATTCAGCTCGTCTTTATGCTGCGCGATCACTTCAGGAAATTCGCTGAACTTATGGATGCGGTAGTCCAGCGTATTTTCAAAAGTGCCAACGTCTACTTCAAATGCATTACGGGTATCGACCATCACGGCCGGTTTGCCGTCATCATCATGGCCCTGATCCAGCCAGCGCTTGAGATCTTGAGCAGTCACGGCGGGTGCGCGACCCAGCTCCGGCTTGATCACCGGATTTTTCATGGTGATGATCTCTTTTTTGAGCCTTACCAGCATGCGCCGAAACGGCTGCCGCTCGGAGAGACTTTCTTTCGGGACGATATCAGCCAGGCGCGCATCGCGATGCATCCATGCCAGGTAGTTATCAATCGCCGTGCGGCTGCCCGCAAGGAACATATTGATGCCTTCCGGGGCGAGCAAAATCGTACCCTTCAGCCCGAGGTCGAGACAGCGCTGCTGGAAACGCGGGCGCAGATCGGCGATGTCGTCGAGCGTGACAAATTTGTAAGCCGAGATATTGACGATGGACTGTGACGGCTGCATGTGGGGGATGACGAAGAAGAATATCTACCTAATGGCAGAATTATAAAGGGCGGCGCTCATAAACTAGCTGATTGCTCGGCGCTGTCCAGTTCAGATGCGCCTAGCCAATAACACAGCAGGGGTGCTGGTATTCGCATCAGTAGCGTGTTCATGGTGCTACTCGTCGTTTTGTCGCCGAACGGCCCGAAGTCGTGCATCGAACGCGTAACGACGTAGCCTTGTTCAATAGGTTTTGTTTCGCATAGCTCGAGCAAGCCTTTCAGTTCTCGTTTTCCGGTGTGTTGGTTTCGGTACTTAACCTCAAATGGTACGAACTGGCCTCCTACATCCGCCAGCAGATCAACTTCATGATGCTTGCGCCCGCGCCAGTAAGAAAAGCGAACACTGCTGGCGTAGTACCTTGAAAGCAAATGCTTGAACACGGCGGTCTCGGTAGCAATACCAAGCGCCGTCGGATCTTCCAGCATGGTTTTACCCTTCAGCATCACTGCGGGTGCAATCGCAGCATCAGCGAGGTAAATCTTGAACCGTGCGCGAAGAATATCTTTACCGTAGCCATAAGGGGCTAACCGATAGATCACATGGGCCGATTCCAGTAGCTCGATAAAGTTTTGTGCAGTCGGTCGTTTGACTTCAAGGTTCGCGCATAAATCGGCGACATCCAGCAGTCCGCCATCATGCATGCACAGATACAGAAAGGTATGTTCAAGATCCAGAACCCGCCGCACGCCGAACAGCGCGGTCATGTCACGTTTGAGTACTTTATCAATGATATCTTCGCGCAGTAAGCGCTGTGCTTGCGTAATACTCTCGACTTGTGCTATTTGAGGAAAGCCGCCGCGTACCAGGTATTCATGAAAATGCGCCACATAGGGCTCTGCACTTTCAGCCACTCGCGCAAACTCGGCCGGCTGCCACTCAAACAGCTCACGAAGAGACTTCACCGGACGTAACTGGGGTAGGGTCAGCCGTTTGATCTGCAGATACTCAAAGAACGACAGTGTCGTCATGCGTATCGTGCGCCAGCGACCAACCCCTGATTCTTGCGCTGTCTCGGTCATCGGCATCGCTGAGCCAGTGAAAGCGATGCGGCGGGTCTTGTTGAAGTCAACTTGATGCTTAATCCATGTACCCCAGTCGCGGATGAATTGTGCTTCGTCCATGAACAGGTATTCGATACCTTCACTTGCTGGTTCGCGCGCGCGCCAAGCCTGAAGCACGGCGTCAATCCCGGCTAATTTCAGTAGCGGATGATCGAAGGTGACGTACAAAATATGCGCCGCCGGAACGCCGCTACGCAGCAGCGTCTGTATGACTTGCAGCAGCAGGGTGGTCTTTCCAATCTGACGCGCGCCCGATAGCAACACAGCGCGCGGAGCGGGCGGGGCTACCAGCCAGCTGTGTAATTCACGAAACGCCGCCCGGCGCCAATCCGGAAGTTCGGGCACGCTTTCCCCGCGCCACCAGGGGTTGAACTGGGCGAGGACTGAAATCAGCTCTTCTTGTGAGATTTTCAAGGCAATTTTTCTTTAAAACAGATTTTTAATGCAAATATACTTTTAATAAAGTCTGATTACAATCTGATTTCGTGTCTATTTTGATATTAATTTGCTGGTTTTTGAGCTATTCCCAGCGAGTAAAATACGGGTCATGACTGCCCCGCAATTTGTCCACCTTCGCCTTCACTCCGAGTTCTCGATTGTTGACGGCCTGGTGCGCATTGACCAGGCCGTGCAGGCGGCGGCAGATGATCAGCAACCCGCGCTCGCCGTTACGGACCTGGCCAACTTGTTCGGCATGGTCAAGTTCTACAAGGCGGCGCGCGCCAAAGGCATCAAGCCGATTATTGGGGCTGATGTCTGGATCAGCAACGAAGACGAGCGCGACAAGCCTTCACGCTTGCTATTACTCGTCAAAAACCATTTCGGCTATCTGCAGTTATGCGACTTGCTTAGCCGGGCGTGGCTCAGCAACCAGTACCGTGGGCGCGCTGAGATCCGCGTCGAATGGCTAAAGGCGCTGACACACAAAGACGGCTTGATCGCGCTCTCGGGATTCAGCACCGGCGATATCGGGCAAGCGCTGGAAAACGGTAACTTGGTACTGGCAGAGCGTTATGCGCGGCGCTGGATGGCGATTTTCCCCGGTTGTTTTTACATCGAAGTGCAGCGCGACGGTCATCCGCAACGAGAGCAGCTGCTACGGCATTCCACACAGCTCGCCGCCAAACTGCAATTACCGGTGGTCGCTACCCATGCTGTTCAATTTGGTCGCAAGGAAGAGTTTACGGCTCATGAGGCGCGGGTATGTATTGCAGAGGGAGAAATTCTCGCTAACACGCGGCGAGTAAAACGCTTTACCGAGCAGCAGTACTTCAAGCGGCAGTCGGAGATGGCCGAGCTATTTGCCGACATGCCCGCCGCTTTGCACAACAGCGTGGCTATCGCGCAGCGTTGTAATCTTTCGCTCACGCTGGGTAGAGCGCAGCTGCCAGATTTCCCAACGCCTAACGGCATGAGCATCAATGATTTTTTGGTGGCGCAGTCTCAGTCGGGGCTTGAGGAGCGATTGCAGCAGCTGTATCCGGATAGCACGCAGCGCGAGTCCGTGCGCGTGCGCTATGAATCACGCCTGAAATTCGAAACCGACACTATTATCACCATGGGGTTTCCAGGCTATTTTCTGATCGTTGCTGACTTCATCCAGTGGGCCAAGCGTAATGGCGTACCCGTCGGCCCGGGTCGCGGATCCGGTGCTGGATCATTGGTCGCCTACGCGCTGAAGATTACCGATCTTGATCCTTTAGCGTACAACTTGCTGTTCGAGCGTTTTTTGAATCCGGATCGTGTTTCGATGCCGGATTTCGATATCGATTTTTGCCAAGAGGGTCGCGACCGTGTGATTCAATACGTCAAAGATCGCTATGGCAAAGATGCAGTGTCGCAGATTGCTACCTTCGGTACGATGGCTGCGAAAGGTGCGGTGCGTGATATCGGTCGTGTGCTTGACTTTGGCTACAACTTTTGCGATGGCATCTCGAAACTGATCCCATTCAAACCGGGCAAGCTGGTGACTATTGCCGATGCGCTGGAAGAAGAGCCGCTGCTCAAGGAAAGACAAGAAAATGAAGAAGAAGTGCGGCAGCTACTCGCGCTGGCCCAGCAGGTTGAGGGGATCGCGCGAAACGTCGGCATGCATGCCGGTGGCGTGTTGATAGCACCGGGCAAGTTAACTGATTTTTGCCCGCTGTATTCGCAGGGTTCTGAGGGCGGCGTTGTTTCGCAATTTGATAAAGATGATGTTGAAGCGATTGGTTTAGTCAAGTTCGATTTTCTGGGGCTGACCACGCTGACTATTCTCGACAGAACAGTGCAGAGCATCCGGGCGCTGTACCCGGAGCACGCAGCGTTTGATCTGGATAAGCTTCCGCTTGATGATGCGCGCACCTATAAACTACTGACCGACGCAAAAACCGTTGCCGTATTCCAGCTGGAAAGCCGCGGCATGCAAGGCATGCTGAAAGATGCGCGGCCTGATCGTTTTGAGGACATCATCGCGCTGGTCGCTTTGTATCGTCCCGGGCCGATGGATTTGATCCCTGACTTTTGCAAGCGTAAGCACGGCGAGCGTTTTGATTATCCTGATCCGCGTACTGAATCTATTTTGTCGGAAACCTACGGCATCATGGTGTATCAAGAGCAGGTGATGCAGATGGCGCAGGTCATCGGCGGTTACTCGCTCGGTGGTGCCGACTTGCTACGTCGTGCAATGGGCAAGAAGAAGCCGGAAGAGATGGCCGAGCATCGCGAAATCTTCCGCGAAGGCGCAGCGAAGAATGGTCTCGCTAAAGACAAGGCGGATGAGATCTTCGACTTGATGGAGAAATTCGCGGGCTATGGCTTTAATAAATCACACGCCGCTGCCTACGCATTGCTGTCGTACCACACAGCGTATTTGAAAGTACATTTCCCGGCAGAGTTCATGGCCGCCAACTTGTCGCTGGCAATGGACGACACCGACAAGATCAAAGTGCTGGTGGAGGATGCTACCGGCCACTGCGGGCTGCGCCTATTGCCGCCGGATGTAAATCAATCGATGTATCGCTTCACTGCTGTCGCCGATCCGGATAAAAAAGCAGATCGTATCCGTTATGGCCTTGGCGCTGTGAAAGGAACGGGTCGGAGTGCCATTGAAGCGATCGTGCAAGCCAGAGCTTCGGGCCCGTTCAGCGACTTATTTGATTTCGTCAAACGCATCGATAAGCGACATCTCAATCGGCGCGCGATCGAGTCGCTGATCAAAGCCGGTACGATGGATTGCTTCTGCATCAACCGCGGTGTGCTGATGGCTTCGGTAGGGCGAGCTATCGATAACGCTGAGCAGGCTGAGCTGGCCGCGAATCAGGTCAGTTTGTTTGAGAGCGTCGATGTCGGCGTTGACGATCGTCCCGAGTATGTCAGTGCTCCCCTTTGGTCAGACAAGCAGCGCCTTGCCGAGGAAAAAGCAGCGCTTGGATTTTATTTTTCCGGGCATTTGTTTGATGCGTATGCTGCCGAGGTACGGCATTTCATTCGGGTCAAGCTGGCTGATATTGGGCCCACCCGCGAGCCTAAGCTACTAGCGGGTATTGTGGCAGGCATGCGCTTCCAGATCACGCAGCGCGGACGCATGGCGATCATCACGCTGGACGATAGCAGCGCGCAAGTCGAAGTCACCGTCTACAACGATTTATTCGAGCCTAATCGCCAACTGTTCAGGGAAGATGAATTTCTTGCGATACGGGGCAAGGTTTCCGAGGATCGGTTCTCGGGCGGGTTGCGTATTGTGGCCGAGAAGGTCATGGATATTGCTGCCACTCGGGCTGGGTTCGTCAAGGCGCTGCGAGTATCGATGAATGGGCAGGCAGATGCGGCCAAATTGCGCGAGCTGATCAAACCGTTTCAGCAACCGGGTGCTTCATGCCCTATCGTGGTTCAGTACAGCAAACAGGGCGCACTGGCAGAGATTCGTTTATCTGACGAGTGGCGTGTTCGCGCTGATGATGCATTGCGCACCAAGCTATCTGACTGGCTTAGTGCGGACAACGTCTGGTTCGAGTACTGATGAGGTTCTCGCGCTCGATGCAGCGCCTGTTCGGTCTGCTGACACCCTACAAGGGGCGGATACTGGTTGCGTTTACTGCTACTGCCATCACCGCAGCGACCGAGCCGACGGTTGCCGCGCTCATGAAAGAGCTACTCGACAACGGTTTTGTCCAAACCCGTTTTCCGATCTGGTTGGCGCCTCTGTTCGTCATAGGAATTTTTTTGATCAGAGGCATGGCAACATTTACTGCCGCCTATTTAATGGCATGGGTATCAGGTCGCATGGCGGCTCAGTTGCGGCAGCAAATGTTTGATCGTTTGCTCGAAGTGCCGATTGGCTTTCATGACAAGCATGCGACGGGCCATGTACTGAACACCATGATGGTCGAGGTGATACAAGTACTCGATTTATTTCGCAGTATCTTGGTGATTCTGATACGCGACAGTCTGACTGTGCTCGGCCTGATCGGTTACTTGTTCTGGCTGAACTGGAAGCTGACCCTGATCACGCTGGCGTTGGTCCCGCTGGTGACTATTGCGGTGCGCTTGACCGCAAAACGACTGAAGCGGCTGATCCGCGAAAGCCAGCAGCTGAATGGCGAGCTGATGCAGACCATTGATGAAACTATCCGTGCGCGTCATGTCATTAAAATATTTGGTGGCCAGCGTTACGAAGCAAATCGCTTTGCGCAGCGCGCCGACCGGCTACGTGGCTTCATCTTGCGTCAGGAAAGTACCGCGGCAACCACTGAACCTATTACCCAACTACTCAATGCGATATCGGTCGCAATCATTATTACGATCGCATTAATGCAAGCCGGCGACGGACAAATGACAGTGGGTGGGTTTACCTCCTTCATTATCGCGATGCTGCTGATTCTTACGCCAATGAAGCACCTGGCTAACATTAGCGCGCCGATACAGCGCAGCTTGGCCGCCTGCGAGCGCGTGTTTGGCATGATGGACGAGGCAATCGAGCGCACCGGCGGTGAGGTGCTGAAGCAACGAGCCAAAGGTCACCTGAGCTTTCGTCATGTGAGTTTCAGCTACCCAGACGCAGGGGATGCAGCGGTCTCTGATATCAGCATGGATATCGCACCGGGCGAGACCGTGGCATTGGTCGGCATGTCGGGCGGTGGTAAGAGCACCTTGGTGAATCTGGTGCCGGCGTTTTATCCTTTGTCTGCGGGCCAGATTCTGCTGGATGGACAGCCGATTTCTCATATCGAGCTGGCGAGTTTGCGAGCGCAGATCGCCATGGTCAGTCAGCATGTGGTGCTATTCGACGACACCATCTCAGCCAACATCGCCTACGGCGACCCTGCGCCAGACCCGCAGCGTATTGATTCCGCCATTCGCGCAGCGCACTTGGATGACGTGATCGCTTCCTTGCCGGAGGGGATTCATACCCTCATCGGTGATAACGGCATGCGCTTATCCGGTGGGCAGCGACAGCGACTGGCTATTGCACGCGCGCTGTACAAAGACGCGCCGATACTGATCTTGGATGAAGCAACCTCGGCGCTGGATTCCGAATCCGAACGGGCAGTGCAGCAGGCACTAGACTCTCTGATGCAGGGTCGTACGGCTCTGGTGATTGCTCATCGGCTATCTACCGTTGAGCGTGCCGACAGAATCGCTGTGCTTGAGCATGGCCGCTTGGTCGAGATAGGTAGTCATGCCGAGCTGCTGCAACTTAATGGTGTATACGCACATCTCTACCAGCTACAGTTTGCGAGGGAGACCTGACACCACCAAGCCTGCCGATTTCAGGTTTATCGATTCCCGAGATTAACGGCTTGCCTGATGATATTGATAAATCGGTATTTGCGGTGCATGTAAACACCAGTGGTGCACCTAAGCTTAGTGCGTGAGGGATAGATTGAGATAGCGTTGAATCACCAGGTATGACAGTAGCGCCTCGCGCTCGGCATCAAGAAATTGACGTGTATATGCATTGGCGTTTGCAATGATTTGCTCGGCTTCTTCGGGGTGATGCTCGTAGTAGTCGATCTTTTCTTCAAAGTCGGAGAAATCATCTGCGATCTCGACATAGTGTATGCCCGGCTGTAGCAAGCCTTCCATGTACCAGGTTTCAAATTTGAGTTTTTGTGAAAAGCATAGTGAATGTGACGACATAATCCATTTCAGATTTGTGGCGACATCAACACCCTCAAGCGACAAAATATATTTGTAGCGAAGCTGATCTGGAATCGACAGGCGCGCTTGACGAAATTCAGGAAAGACATCGCCCCGGTTAATGTGTCCGATATCAAATCTTGGCTTGCCCGTAAACTCGCGTAAAAAATCGAGCCGTCTTTCCTTGGCGATATCGAGATGAAGGCGGCCGCGCCATACCAAGGCGGATTGTTTTTGTCTAAAGCGAAGCGGGTCATCGACAAAGGTGAAGTGCCGGATGGCGTCTAGTTTCATCAGCACAGAGTTCTCGTTTGCGCCGTCGATTGGCCGGCTTTTTACGAAGCTGGGCTGGTCAGGGATGATCATCACATCGCCAAACAAAGTACGGAATCGGCGATCTGCAGGAAAAGCCCGGATGAATGGGTAGAAATCCAGAAAATAGGTCGACCTGGGTTGCGTACGAAACTCGGACAAATGGGTAGCGCCGCTGAGGTGAAAGGGTGAGCTGAGCTTGCAGTAATACGCCAGCCGGTTTTGGACCTCGGTGCTGGTATGCGAATACCTGGCCAGCAGCTGATCAGCTTTTCGGCGAAAAAACTGGTCGGGAAGTAGTAGCTGACTGTAAGCTCGCGCGTAGTAGCTAATGCGATCGTTTTTGTGGCGTCGATCGACTGCGCGCCACAACTGAGTGATGAAGCCCATAGGTGCTTGGCCGGTTAGTTACCGGTGGTTGCTGGTTTTGCGGGTATTGTATTTTGATTATTCAACTGTGGCGCCAATAAATGCGACTCACTTTTTTTTGTCCCAGTAGCAGGAAGCCGGTAGGCGGCATCAAGGTTATCTACCGTCTGGCTGAGCTCTGCGATCAGTTACTGGGCGATGTGGGCCAGGCCAGCGTACTCCATCCTAACCAGCCCTGGGTACAGTACGACTGGTTTGACGCGCGGCCCAAACAGCGACGCTTGTTCTTTCGCCTGCGATGGGTGGGTAAGCCTTCATTTTCTGATATTGGCCATGCATTTTCACCTGAGCAGGACGTTGTGGTGTTGCCAGAGATCTGGGTGAGAAAATACGGTGTCCAGCTAGCGCAGAAAAAAATACCTTTCGCTATCCTGGTCCAAGGCGGCTATATGATGGCAAAGGGGCGTAAATCCGATTTGGATGCGGCATTTGCTGCAGCAAAGCTGATCTGGTCGGTATCGGACAATACCAGTGCGTGCATACGGCAGGCTTTTCCATTCGCCGGCCACAAAATACGCCCACTACGATTGCATGTTGATGCAAGCAAATTCAAGCCCGCATCCGAAAAAGAAAATTTGATTTCGTACATGCCGCGTAAGCTTCCCGCGCATATCGATCTTTGGAAATTTTTTATTGCAGCACAGCTGCCAGATTCATGGAAACTTCAAGCGATCGACGGACAGGATGAAGCCGGTGTCGCACGGCTGCTCGGTAAATCAAAAATATTCTTATCGATGAGCTACCTTGAGGGTCTTGGGCTACCGCCCATTGAGGCCGCGCTCGCTGGTAACGTAGTACTAGGGTATACCGGCGAGGGCGGAAAAGCGTATTGGCAAGCGCCTTTGTTTCACGAAGTCCCGCATGGTGATTTGATCATGTTGTCTCAGAAAACGATAGAGCTATTGCCGCACACTGACGACCTGAATGCCACGACCTATGTCAGCGCGCGTCAGCATCTGGCCGGCCTGTTTTCTGCGGAGGCGCAGCGCAGTAGTGTAGAAAAATTTCTCGACGAGCTGATGTCCAGATAGCGCCATGCCGAATAAAGCGATGAACGGCGCCTTGCTGGTGGCGCCAGCCTTGGTGTTTGCTTTCCCGGGAAGCTACTGGCTCACCACACTGATTTTTTCAGTCATCGGTGTCATGGCACTACGCCGACCTCAGGCTGATTCCATGCCCCTGCGCCAATCAATGCGCGGTCTGCCGATGTTATGGGGATTTGCGATATTCGCACTCTTGCACATTGCTCTGACTGCTTATCACCACGAGCCTGCAAAAGATTTCGGTAATGTACTGCCTTTTGTTTTATCGCCGCTCGTATTGATCGCAGTGATACGGCATGAGCCTGATCCTCGTTATTTTTGGTGCGGGTGCGCAACCGGTTCTTTGCTCGGCTTGGTGATTGCGGTGGTTCAGGTCTACCTGCTGGATGCTGGCCGTGCTTATGGATTTTCCAACGCGATTACCTTCGGTGATACCGCAGTCGTACTCGGCACAAGCGCGCTGGTTGGTTTGTTTTATCGCTACGCCGACTTTCAGCATACGGCCCAACGCGTTTACTTGCTGGTCGGTGGCTGCTCAGGATTCATCAGCTCACTACTTAGCGGATCAAAAGGGGGCTGGCTCTCGCTAGTGATGGTGATTGTTCTGCTAGCAAGCACAGCGACCCGCTCATTAAGCCCGCTCAGACGGCTCTCAGTGGCGTTGGGGTTGTTGGCAGCACTGGTCATGTTTGTCACTTTGATGCCAAAGCTACCCGTGCTGGATCGTATCGTCAGCGCTTACCAGGGTGCCAAGGTGTGGATACAAACCGGAGAAATCACCGAAGGCTCAGCGAGCATACGACTGGAAGCATTCAAAGCGGGGCTATTGGCGGGGGCGCACAGCCCGATCGTCGGGCTTGGGCGCCAAGGACAGTTGGCAGTAATACAGCAGGCGGTGAACGATGGCCAGGTTAACGAGATAATGATTGAAAAAAAAATCATCGAGGGCAAGGCGTCTTATCATGTTTTTTCTATCGATAATGACCTCATCAATCTGTTTGCGCGTCAGGGTTTGCTTGGTGTTATCGGTGCGCTAGCCGTCCACATCGGTCTATTTATCAGCTTTTGGCGCTACCGTAATCAGACTGATGGTTCGATCAATGCGCTCTCTACATTAGGCTTGCTGCTGGTATTGCTGTATTTTGAATTTGGCCTATCGATCTCCGTATTTGGCGTCAGTATTTTCAGGGTAATTTATGCGACTTGGGCCGCGCTGTTACTGGGACTACTCATCGTTGAGCGAGGGCGGTTGGTAGATGCGACCCAACAGTAAGCTTGTTGCTGATGTAAAGAATGTTATTCACCATCTCTAAAGTCGACATTTTATTTTTTGCGAATCACGGTCCCCTGTGAATATCGTACTTATTTGTAATGCCAAGTTACCGGTATATGCCTACGGCGGTACTGAGCGCGTGGTATGGGATTTAGCGCAGGCATTGAGCGACATGGGTCATCGGGTTCATTTGCTTGCTGCAGAGGGCACCACCTGTCGCTTCGCTGAGGTATCTTACGTCGATCGACATCGTAGCCTGAAGCAGCAGATACCCGATAACGCCGACATTGTGCATTTTCATAATCGGCCGGATTTTGACCCGGATACCGATTTTTTGCCGTATCTGTACACCCAACATGGTAATGAAACAGCGCCACGCGAGATGCCTATCAACTCAGTATTTGTTTCAGAAAATCACGCGAGGCGTTTTGGATCTGAGCAGTTTGTATACAATGGGCTCGACTGGACTGCCTATGGTGAGGCTGATCTACGCAAACCCAGGCAATGGCTTCATTTCCTGGGAAACGCGGCTTGGAAAGTCAAGAATTTACGCGGTGCGATTCAGGTGGCCCGTGATGCAGGTGAAACGCTTGCAGTATTGGGCGGTCACCGGCTTAATTTCAAGCGAGGCTTTCGATTCACCCTATCCCCCCGGGTGAAATTTTTCGGCATGGTGGGTGGTCAGCAAAAAATTGATCTGCTTAAGCTATCGCGTGGCTTGGTATTTCCAGTGATCTGGGATGAGCCGTTCGGGTTGGCGGTGATTGAAAGCTTGTATTTCGGGTGTCCTGTTTTCGCCAGCACGCGTGGCTCGCTACCCGAGTTGGTGAACAAGGACACCGGATTTCTTTCAAATGACTTACAGCATCTAAGTCACGCCGTACGTGTGCGCAAATTTGATTCTGACGCATGTCATGAGCGAGCGAAGTTAATTTTTAATGCTCACCGAATGGCGGAAGACTATTTGCAAAAATATCAGCAAGTGATCGCAGGCCAAGCGTTATCTATCCAACGGCCGCTTCGCTCACCGATGACAGTACCGTCCGATATCGTATCCATGGATCAGACGTCATTCAATCAGGCGTAATCCGGTCCGCAGTCATCTCACCCACGGTCACCTGATCCTCGTATCAGGTAAGTCCGCTGCGGGCTAATTCAAGCTCTGCCGTAGATATCTTCCAGCCTGACGATATCATCTTCACCTAGATAAGACCCTGATTGCACCTCGATCAGTTCGAGCGGTACGCTGCCTGGATTCTCCAGCGAGTGAGTTTCGCCGACTGGAATATAGACCGATTGATTTTCTGAAAGTAGTTGCGTGTGCTTGCCAATTCGCACTTTCCCTGTGCCGCTAACTACAACCCAGTGCTCTGCGCGGTGATGATGGTACTGCAGCGATAACTTCGCACCAGGCGCTACCGTAATGCGCTTGACTTGGTATTTTTCGCCTTGGTCAATAGAATCAAAAGATCCCCATGGCCGAAATACCTCTCGGTGAAAATCAGTTTCCTTACGTTTGCTAGCCTGTAGCCGCTCAACAATTTTCTTCACACCCTGAGCGTGATCTTTGTGGCCTACCAGTACCGCGTCCGAGGTCTCGATCACAAACAAATCTTGCGCACCAAGCAGTGCCACCAAGCGACGATCGGCATGAACATAGCAACCCTCAGAATCTTCGAACATGAAATCACCGCGTCCGACATTGCCGGAATCATCTTTTACTTGTGACTCCCATACTGCGGGCCACGCGCCTACGTCATTCCAGCCGGCGTCTAATGGCACCATGGCTGCATTATGTGTTTTTTCCATGACCGCATAGTCCACTGAATCTGCGGGGCACGCAGCAAAGGCTTCTTTATCCAATCGGATAAATTCAAGATCTCTATTCGCCTTGAGCCATGCTTTTTCTGCACCTTCACGAATATCTGGTCGATGTATCGCCAACTCCTGAAGAAATACCGAGGCGCGGAACATGAACATGCCGCTATTCCAGCAGTACTGACCTGAGGCGACATAAGCCTGCGCTGCCTCAAGCTGGGGTTTCTCTACAAAGCGAGCGACCCGGTGGACGCCAGTGGGCTTAATCGCGTCGCCAGCCATGACATAGCCGTAGCCTGTCTCTGCTCTGTCCGGGACAATACCGAAAGTCACCAGCAGACCTTCAGATGCGGCTTCGCCCGCCAGTGCAACTGCGGCATTAAAAGCTGAAAGATTCTGGATGATGTGATCAGAGGGCATCACCAAAATCAAAGGATCCGAGCCATCGGCACGCGCCTGTAGCGCAGCGACCGCAATTGCCGGCGCGGTGTTTCTGCCGACGGGCTCCAGCAAAATAGCGCTTGGATCAACACCTAGAACACGAGCCTGCTCGGCAGCCAGAAAACGGTGTTCATGATTCGCAACGATGATGGGGCCGCCAGCAGCCTCGACTTGCTGCACGCGTGACAGCGTCAGTTGAAACAGGGTCTGTTGCTCGGTCACTCCGAGGAACTGCTTAGGCCGCATGGCACGCGACAGTGGCCAAAGCCGTGAGCCGGAGCCTCCGGAGAGAATGACTGGAATAATGGTGTCCATAAAAGCTGCTGATATCGATAACAGAAATTGGTCTCGGAGCCTAACATACCGGCCGCCGTTTACTCAACGTCACGCTGACTGATTTGCCTCGTACTAATTTGTCGCGTGCTAAATCGCGCTAAGCCCACGATGCGGCCAGTCAAACGGGCGAGATATTTTGGCTGTGGTAACAGCAACCTAGGAATCAGCGTCAGTATCGCTAAGCCTAAAGTGCGCCAGCGCAAATGCCTGGCGATCGGATCACCAAAGTGCTTATGGTGAAAAATTAGCTTCGATTGTGCATGATGATAGCCCCGGAAAAATTCAGCGCGTAGCGGATGATTGCCGCGAACCGAGCCACGCGCAAGATGCGTGAACCGGGATTCAGGCGCAACAATAATCTGGCCTTTAGCGGCGAAAACACGCTGGCACAGATCTTCATCTTCGTAATAAAGAAAAAAACGCTCATCAAAAAAACCTATATGACGCATGGCGTTCATATTCAAAAGCATCGCAGCGCCACTCACAAAACCAACACAACAGGCAGCACTGGCGACGGGGCCGCTAGACTGCCAAGTACCTGTAGGCCAGCGATAACTTACTTCAAGCAGTCCGTTTGATCGGATGAGTTGGGGGGCAATCACAGCCGCGTGCGGGTAATCATCGCTTGTCTTGAGTAATTGCCGTATGGCGTCTGGCGTCACGACACAGTCAGGATTCAGTAGTAGCGCATAAGAGGTGGTTACCTGATCGAGCGCGCGATTATTGGCAGCGCCAAAGCCAAGATTATGTTTGTTTTGAATGAGATGCGCCTGAGGCATCGCGTGCTTGATTTTCTCACTGCAGTCATCCGTGCTGCCATTGTCGACGATGATGATATGAGTAAACACAGCCAGGCTCTTGGCTAGAGCCTCAATACAGTGCGCGCTATTGTGCGTGACTGATATGGCGGTAACGGTATCAAAGCTCGACATAGGGATGACGTGCCTGATAATTACTGCAATTGGGCATAAACAGACTGAATACCGGCAGCCTCTTGCTCAATAGAGAAATGAGTGGCAACGCGCTCGCGTCCGTGCATACCCATCGCGACCGCTTGGGCTGGATCAGACAGAAGCTCACGCAAGGCTGAAACAAGTGCATCAACATCGTGGGTAGGAATGAGAAGACCGGTTTCGCCTTGCTTTACGATATGCTCGAAAGCGCCGGTACGACTAGCGATCACAGCGCAACCACTCGCCATCGCTTCTAGCGGGGTAATGCCAAAAGGCTCGTAGCGTGGGCAAGCCACCATCATGGTGACATTGCGATACCACTTCGGAATATCGTCGAGCGGCAGGTCGCCCAGGAACACAAGGCGGTCACTGAGACCGAGTGCAGCAATTTTGTCCAGCATAGTCTGCTGATAGGCGTGCTCAGACGGTTGGCACAAACCGCAAATAACGCCAGTGAAATCCGGAAAATCAGGCAGAACCCGCAGCATGGCATCGACAAAAATATCTGTACCTTTACTCGGACGAATGCGGCCGAACATGCCGATGCCATAGCGACCAGGCAGCCCAGACTGCTGCCAGATGGTGTGTTTATCTTGAGGCGGTGCGAATCGATCAAGACTGGCGCCATGAAACACAACTTGCGTTGTGTTAGGTACAAAAGCTGCAGCTTCTGGTGTTGTAGCGATGACGGCATCCATACGGCTAATTAGCCAACGTGGAAACCAGGAGTGTCGGTGCTTGGCTGCTGAAGTGAATGTAATGTGAATCGGAAATCGCAGCACATCGCGTAAAAAAAGTGCAATGATCATTTCCGGGTCGCGCCGGACATGCCAGATACGTTTGCGGCCGTTCGGTAATTTTTTTCGGCTGAGTTGTATTGCTTGCCACAGCGAGAGCTTAATAAAATTCTCTGGCTGGGCTATCTCCGCCAATCCGGCTCCGGGGATGTCTGTGCCCACAAAGCCAATACAGAGATGCCGTGACTGCACCGGCAGCAACGCATTGATGGTGCCCGAGACCCCGGTGTATCGTTTGTGTAAATTAGTAATAATGACTTCGGGGTTCATCTGGGTCAGTCATTTGTCGACTACATTAAGATAATGTCGTACTGCTCCTGATGAAATGCAGTCTCTACTTGTAATGAAATCGGCTTACCGATGAAATCGCCGAGCATGGTCAGGTGCTGTGACTCCTCTTCCAGAAACAAGTCAATCACCAGTTGCGACGCCAGAATACGAAACTCACGCGGATTAAACTGCTTCGCCTCTCGCAGCAGCTCTCGCAAAATCTCGTAGCAGACTGTGCGCGCTGTCTTGACCTGTCCTTTGCCGTGGCATGCTGGGCAAGGCTCGCACAGTACGTGCGCCAGAGATTCACGGGTACGCTTGCGCGTCATTTCTACCAGGCCAAGCGAAGAAAATTCCGAAACCGTCACCTTGGTTCTGTCGCGTGCCAGGGCTTTGTGCAGTTCAGCCAGAACTGCCTCTCGGTGCTCGATATTTTCCATATCGATAAAATCCAGAATGATAATGCCACCGAGATTACGTAACCTCAGCTGCCGTGCGATCGCGTGCGCGGCTTCGAGATTAGTTTTGAAGATGGTGTCATCAAAATTTCGGCCTGTGACATAACTACCGGTGTTAACGTCGATGGTTGTCATGGCCTCGGTCTGCTCGATAATCAGGTAGCCACCGGATTTCAGATCAACTCGACGCCCGAGCGCTTTCTCGATTTCCTCCTCAACACCGTACAAATCGAACAGCGGTCGCTCGCCTGTGTAGTGAGTCAGTTTCGGTAATACCGAGGGTGTATAGGTCGCGCCAAACTCTTTGAGCTTCTGAAAATTCTCGCGTGAATCGATCTGTATGGTTGCGGTCAATTCACCAACAAAATCTCTCAGTACACGGTGCGAGAGCGATAAATCTTCATGCAGGAGGGTAGGTGGTGGCGCTGACTTGGCGCATTGGCTGATGTGCTCCCATGTCTTGCGCAAGTAAGACAGGTCCATGGTCCATTCTTCTTCGCTCGCCTCTTCGGCCATGGTACGAATAATGAACCCGCCTTTTTCATCGTCCGGCAGTAACTGCTGTAGCCGCGCACGTAGCTGCTCACGATCGGCTTCGCTTTCAATCCGCTGTGATACACCGATATGCGGGTCCTGCGGCAGATAGACTAGCATGCGGCCTGCGATCGATATCTGCGTAGATAGCCGTGCGCCCTTGGTGCCAATCGGGTCCTTGATCACTTGCACCAGCACGGATTGTCCGTCAAAAAGCAATTTTTCAATCGGGATCGCTGGACTACCGCTGCTGGTGGCTGCTTTGGCTTCCCAAATATCGGCTACATGTAAAAACGCTGCGCGTTCAAGTCCAATATCGATAAAAGCCGATTGCATGCCGGGCAGTACGCGCGCCACCCGACCCAGGTAGATATTGCCGGCGCGGCCGCGCGAAGCAGTTCGCTCTATGTGCAGCTCCTGCACCGCGCCCAGCTGAATCAGCGCAACCCGTGTCTCGTGCGGCGTGATGTTAACGAGTAGATCTTCATTCATAGCGTTTTAATGCCCACTCTATGCAGTAACCGCGATGTCTCGAAAAGCGGTAATCCCATAATGCCCGAATAACTGCCGCTAATGAACTCAATGAACTGCGCTGCAAATCCTTGTACACCATAGGCACCGGCTTTGTCATAGGGCTCTTTGGTTGCACAATACGCGCGCAGGCTTGCTTCATCCAAATGCGCAAAGCGCACCTCGGATCGGCTCAGCGCTTCCGACATTTTGCCTTCGGCAGTGACTGTAATGGCAGTCAGTACCTGATGAGTTCTACCGGAAAGCCAGCGCAGCATTTTCATTGCTTCGTTAGCGTCGGCAGGTTTGCCGAGAATTTTGCCGTCGATGCTGACAGTGGTGTCTGCCGACAGTACAGGGCGCAGGGGTAATTTACGGCCTAAAACAGTTTGCCAGCCAGCCTGACCTTTTTCGCGCGCGACACGCCGTACGTAGACCTCCGGGTCTTCATTCGGATGCGGGATCTCACTCACCGCCTCGGCCCGTCCGGGTAGCTCGCGCAGCATCAGGATCTCGAAATCCACACCGATCTGACGCAACAATTCGCGCCGACGAGGGCTTTTCGATGCCAGATAGATTTTTTGTTCAGACGGAATCATGTGAATTGCCAATAACGCTCGCCGATCTAGACCCGATGATACGGGTGATTGCGCAGGATCGACCACGCGCGGTACAACTGCTCAGCCAGAATAACGCGAACTAATCCATGCGGGAGTGTCATGCTTGACAGACGTAGCAGGCTATCGGCATTTTGCTTAAACCCGGCATCCAGGCCATCAGCGCCGCCAATCACGAAAGTCACATCACCGCCATGTTGTTGCCATATTGATAGTTGCTGCGAAAGCTGTGCAGTTGTCATGTGCTCACCATGCTCATCAAGCGCAATGACACGCCCGGCTTTAGGCAGTACCGCTTCGATGCGCGTGCGCTCTTGCGCCATCACGCTCTCGGCGCTTTTATTGTTGGCGCGCTCGACAGGTTTGATTTCTTTCAGCACCAGCCGGCAGTCTGGCGGCATACGCTTGGCATATTCCTGAAAGCCGGTATCGATCCAGGCCGGCATCTTGTGGCCCACCGCCGCAACAATCAGTTGCATGCTGCTGGAACGCTAGCCCTTTGCGGCAGCACGTCGCGGCGCAGCCTTTTTGGCAGGCGATTTCGCCGCGGTTTTGGCTTGCAATGACGTGGTACTTTTAGCTGGTGTTTTAGCCTTCGTTTTAGCTGCGGTTTTGGCCGCAGATTTAGCAGTAGTTTTAGCCGGAGGCTTCGCCGTAGTTTTAGCGGCAGGCCTGGGCGATGCCGGCGTCTTTTTGGCTGTTTTTGCCGTTGGCTTGGTGGTGGCTTTACGGGTGGTTGCTGCTGCTGTTCCGTGCGACGGCGTCGAGGCTTTCGTGGCAGATTTTTTCGCTACTTTTTTCGCCGCTTGCTTTGTTGGACGAACTTCTCTGTCACCCCACAATTCCTCTAAACGGTAGTATGCGCGAATAGCGGGCTGCATGATGTGTACCACCATATCGCCCAAATCGACCAGCACCCACTCACCGGTGTTCTCGCCTTCGATGCTAACGATCTCACCGCCTGCAGCTTTGACCTTGTCGCGTACCGAGGCTGCCAGGGCTTTGGTCTGACGGTTCGAGGTACCGGAAGCTACCGCGATGCTGTCGAACATGCTGGTCAGGTGCGTGGTGTCATAGACTCGGATGTCTTGGGCTTTGACATCCTCCAGCGCATCAATCACGAGCGCTTGTAGTTTTTTTATGTCCATTCAGTGGGTGGTCTGGTAGAGATGATGTTGTTGAATATAGTCTAGTACTGGCGGGGGTACCTGTCCTTCAAGTGCGGCTGAGGCCTCGGCAATACAGGCATTGCGCACGAGGGTTGAGGATACGGGCATCGCCAAATCACGCGCGATATACGTCAAGCCATAAGGTGTTGAGCATAATTGCGAGGGAGTTGCATCCCGCCGTGTAAATTCATTAGCAATATCATGATGAATATGGCTACTATCTAAATCAAAGCCCGGGCGTGCGGCAACGCAGATATTAGCTAACTCGAACAGCAAGCGCCAATCACGCCAAGTATGAAGATTATGAAGTTGATCTGCACCGATCAGCATAACCAACGCTACCCGCTGGCCCAGCTCATGTCGTAGCGCACGCAAGGTATCCACCGCATAGCTGGCGCCGCGACGCGCTACTTCTTGATCATCAACGACCAAAGGTACCGACCAATCAGCAAAGGCCAGCTTCAGCATGGCGATGCGATGCGAGGCAGGTGTTGTCAAGTCGGGCTTTTGCCAGGGCTGTCCGGCGGGAATCAAGCGCAGCTCGTCTGGATGAAGCAGAGCGCAGAAATAACGCGCTATCGCGGTATGACCACAATGCACCGGGTCAAAGCTTCCACCGAGCAGCAGCACACAGCGTTCGATCACGCAGCCAGCCAGTCTCTATGCGGCAAGAAATCGGTGTATAGCTTGCTTTCCGGACTATCCGCTGCTGGCTTCCAGTCGTAGCGCCATTTAACGATCGGCGGCAGCGACATCAGGATAGATTCAGTGCGCCCGCCGGATTGCAAACCAAATAGCGTACCGCGATCAAATACCAGGTTGAACTCGACATAGCGGCCGCGCCGGTAGGCTTGAAAATCGCGCTCGCGTTCGCCATACGGCATATCCTTACGACGCTGCAGGATGGGCAGGTAGGCATCGATGAAATGATCACCGACACTACGTGTCATCGCAAAAGTTTGTTCGAAGCCGACCTCATGGAAGTCGTCAAAGAACACGCCACCGATACCACGCGCCTCGTTGCGGTGCTTCAGGAAAAAATAGTCGTCGCACCATTTTTTGAGTCGCGGGTGAAGATCAGCGCCGAATGGTGCCAAGGCATCGCGACAGGTTTGGTGGAAATGCTTGGCATCTTCTACGAAGCCGTAATACGGTGTCAGATCCATGCCGCCACCGAACCACCATACCGGCTCATCATGCTCGCCAGCCGTAGAAAAAAACCGCACATTCATGTGCACCGTTGGCGCATACGGATTACGCGGATGAAAAACCAGCGACACACCCATCGCTTCCCATGGCCGACCGGCGAGCTCCGGGCGATTCGCCATCGCCGACGGTGGCAGCTTGTTGCCTTTGACGTGCGAGAAGCCGACGCCACCGCGCTCCAGTACGTTGCCTTCTTCGATCAGTCGCGAGATGCCGCCACCGCCCTCCGGGCGCTCCCATGCATCAAGAATGAATTGCTTGCCATCGACATCTTCGACCGCGCTCACGATGCGCTGCTGCAGTGACAGCAACCACTCCTTGACGCTATGAATTTCTACCGCGCTCATGATGCGATGATCCTTATTGATGTCTCAGCCGGGACGCTTCAGCGCACGCCAGCCAATGTCATGACGGTACTGCATGCCTTCAAAACTAATTTTTTCAAGTGTTTCATACGTATGCTTTTGTGCTACCCGCACACTGTCACCTAAACCTACCACGCACAGCACGCGCCCACCTGCCGTTTTGAGTGTGCCATTGTCTAGCACCGTACCAGCCTGAAAGCTCAGGCTATCTGAGGTCTCTTGCGGAATACCGGTAATGGTGTCGCCTTTGCGTGGGGCGTCTGGGTAGCCCGCTGCAGCCAGCACGACACCGAGCGCAGTGCGGCGATCCCACTCCAGCTCGATCTCTTTCAGGGTTCCATTGACGGCGTGCTCGATCACAGTGACCAGATCGGTTTTCAGGCGCGCCATGATGGGCTGCGTCTCTGGGTCGCCCATGCGGCAGTTGAACTCGAGTGTTTTCGGATTGCCTTGCGCGTCAATCATCAACCCGGCATATAAGAAACCTGTGTAGACCTCACCGTCTTTGGCCATGCCTTGTACCGTGGGCTGAATAATTTCCCGCATGACGCGCGCGTGCAGTTCCGGGGTAATGATCGGCGCTGGCGAGTACGCGCCCATGCCGCCCGTATTTGGACCTTGATCGTGATCGAGCAGGCGCTTGTGATCTTGGCTCGTTGCCAGTGGCAGCACGTTATGACCATCAACCATAACGATGAAGCTGGCTTCTTCACCTTCCAGAAATTCCTCGATCACGACACGCGCACCGGCATCACCGAGCCGGTTATCCGATAGCATCATGTCGATCGCCTGGTGCGCCTCCTCGGCAGTGGCGGCGACGACCACGCCTTTACCCGCGGCCAGGCCATCCGCTTTGACGACGATTGGCGCGCCTTGCTGATTCACATACGCATGGGCAGCATCGGCGTCGGTAAATGTTTGGTACTTGGCTGTCGGTATGCCGTGGCGCTGCATGAATGCTTTGGCAAAATCTTTAGAGGCTTCAAGCTGCGCTGCGCGCTGTGTCGGCCCGAATATTTTCAGGCCGCGCTCACGAAACACATCCACGATACCTGCTGCAAGCGGCGCCTCGGGGCCCACCACTGTGAGCGCGATATTTTCTTGCTCGGCAAAATCTGCCAGTTGTGTTGGATCGGTGAGCGTAATGTTTTTAAGGCGTGGGTCCTGCGCGGTACCGCCATTACCTGGCGCGACCATCACGATTTGTATGCGCTTGGATTGCGCCAGCTTCCACGCCAGCGCGTGTTCGCGTCCACCAGAGCCTACGACGAGAATCTTCATGAGTGATCGGTTAGATGAGGTGAGTTGACGCGGACTCAACGTCAGGATGGTTATTCATTGATAACCGCATTGGTGTAGACCTCTTGCACATCATCGAGGTTTTCCAGCGCATCAAGCAGTTTTTGCATTTTGGCTGCGTCGTCACCAGCCAGCTCGGTACTGGTTGACGGTTTCATCGTTACCTCTGCCAGCGCAGGCGAGAGACCTGATTTTTCCAGTGCCTCGCGGATACGTGAAAACTCATGCGGATCAGTGATCACCTCGAATCCGCCTTCGTCGTCGGTGATCACATCTTCTGCGCCAGCCTCCAAGGCTGCCTCCATCAGCGCGTCTTCATTGGTGCCGGGCGCGAACAGTATCTGACCACAGTGCTTGAATAAAAAAGCCACCGAACCCTCGCTGCCCATATTGCCGCCAAACTTACTGAAGGCATGGCGAACTTCGGCCACAGTGCGCACCCGGTTATCGGTCATGCAGTCGACCATCACGGCAGCGCCATTGAGGCCATAGCCCTCGTAGCGAATCTCTTCATAGTTCGCGCCGTCCAGACCGCCTGTACCACGCTGAATCGCCCGGTTGACATTATCCTTGGGCATATTGGCATCGGCGGCGCGCTCTACTGCCAGCCGCAGGCGCGGGTTGGCGGTGATATCACTACCGCCCAAGCGCGCAGCTACCGTAATTTCCTTGATCAAACGTGTCCAGATCCGACCGCGCTTGGCATCGGTCGCCGCTTTCTTGTGCTTGATGTTGGCCCACTTGCTATGTCCCGCCATGACGCTGCGTCTTTCTGATTCCGGATTATCGACAGGGCCTCGTTGCCCTGATCTCGGTTAAAAAATACTTGTTTTGATTCAATAAGTTACGTGGTGTTTTGGGCGCGATCGCGGCACCCGGACAGGGGCGAGATCTTAACATACCGGCTTGCCGAAAATCGCTGGGAATCACGGGCTTGCGTGCTCATGCAGGGCATTTTTCGGGCGCTTCAAGCAGTCGCCGTCACGGCTCGGAATGTCGGCAGGATTGTCGGTATGATCCGTAGTTTTGGAACCAAACAGTGCGGGGGAAGTAATGACAAAAGCAATCCGGTGCTTCAAGAACGGCGGCCCAGAGGTGATGGAGTACGTAGATGTCGAGGTGGGTGAGCCGGGTGCTGGCGAGGCACGTGTTCGGCACCATGCGATTGGCCTCAACTATATCGATGTGTATTTCCGCACCGGCCTCTACCCGCAACCGCTCCCAGCCGGTATTGGCATGGAAGGTGCCGGCGTAGTCGAGGCGGTGGGCGCAGGCGTGAGTGAGGTGAAAGTGGGTGATCGCGTTGCGTATGCTTGCCGACCACCGGGCGCTTATGCAGAGGCGCGCGTGATGCCATCTGCCGGTTTGGTCAAACTGCCCGATGCGATCGATTTCGATACCGCCGCTGCCATGATGTTGCAGGGTATGACGGTACAGTACTTGTTTCGGCGCACCTTCCCCCTGAAGGGTGGCGAAACCATCTTGTTTCATGCAGCGGCTGGGGGTGTTGGTTTGATCGCCTGCCAATGGGCGAAGGCGCTCGGCGTCACCATGATCGGCACGGTGGGGTCTGACGAGAAAGCTGCGCTGGCTAAAGCGCACGGTTGTACGCACACCATCAACTACAACACAGAAGATTTCGTCGCGCGCGTTAAAGAGATCACTGGCGGCAAAGGCGTACCGGTGGTCTATGACTCGATTGGCGTGGATACCTGGACCAAGTCACTGGATTGCTTGTCACCGATGGGTATGATGGTCAGCTACGGTTCGGCATCAGGGCCGGTTCCGCCGTTTTCATTGCAAGAACTCGCGTCGCGCGGCTCGTTGTTTGTAACGCGGCCTACGCTATTCAGCTACACCGCAACGCGTGGTGACCTTGAGGCGACTGCCAACGAGTTGTTTGACATGGTAGCCAGCGGCAAGGTGAAAATCGAGATCAATCAGCGCTACGCTCTGAAAGATGCGCAGCAGGCGCATATCGATCTTGAGTCGCGCAAGACAACAGGCTCAACTATTTTGATTCCGTAGCGCGATAATTGACGGCGCGTCAGCCGTCAATTGGGTTTTTAATACGCGCTATTCTTGATAGCGCGTCGCATTATTTTTTGAACGGCATTTCGATCACTCTGGGTACACCGGTTGTGCCCGGAAAATCCTTGAACGCCGCCTGTATCAGGTAAGGCATCACGCTGGCGAGATTGCCTTGTTCGCCTTCACTTTTTACCGTGACTTCGAACCAGGTTTTTTCACTGCCATGATCGGAAATACGGATGCCGATCTCTCGTTGAAATATCGAGTAACGGCGTGACTGCTCTCGCGCTACCGGCATGCTCGGCCACATTGGGGTGTAATACGGTGGTCCGACACCGTGCCAGCCCCAATAAGGGTTGTAAAAACCCGGCCCGTACCAACGCGTGCCGTACCATGGATCGACCAGTACGGTTTCGATCACCCGAACGTCACGCCCTGTGATTCGATAATCAAGACGAACCGCAAGTTGTGCTGGCGCGCCCGCTACCTGCTCAAGTAATCCGAGTTTGAGTAGTTCGGTACGCAGCAAACTTTCATAACTCTGACGTTCCAGGCTTTTGGCCTCGTCATTCTGATGTACAAACGAAAAGCTGCGGCCACGCATCGTATCGGGCCATTGATGAAACGATGTCACCTCGGAGCGTATCTTGGTGGCACAGCCAGATACCAAGGCCGAAAGGTATAGCAGCGCGAGCAAAAACCCTCTCCGCAGCAGTGTCATGTGTCCTCCAGATTCATCAGGATTGAATCTTACCGTGGTCGGCTACCATTGGTAGAATGAGGGGCTGATAACGTTTGCATCTCGTCATAATTCCATGCGCACCGACTCTGCAGTTGCCATTCACCGTCAAGACTACCAGCCGCCAGCCTATCTGGTTGAGAGCATCGATATTGGTTTTGATCTTGATCCCATGCACACGCGAGTGGCGGCGCGCACCACGTTGCGTCGTAATCCAGACAGCAAGCAACACGAACTCAGCTTGCATGGCGAGTCGTTGCAACTCGTTGCGCTGAGAATGAACGGAAAAACCCTCGGCAAGCGCGACTATGTATTACGTGCAGGTAGCTTAAGGATTCCGAATGCTCCTGAGCATGTGGTGCTTGAAATAGAGACTGTTATTGAACCAGAAAAAAATACCTCGCTGATGGGCCTGTATGTGTCGAATGGAAATTTCTTCACACAGTGTGAGGCCGAAGGTTTTAGAAAGATCACGTACTTCCCTGACCGCCCCGATGTAATGGCGAAGTATCGCGTCATGCTGCGCGCTGACAAGCAACAATATCCCGTACTACTTTCGAACGGCAATCTGGTTGAAGAAGGCGATCTTGGTGATGGTCGACACTACGCGCTGTGGGAAGACCCGTTCAAAAAGCCATCGTATTTATTTGCCTTGGTGGCAGGCAAGCTAGTCTGTGAAGAGCAGCATATTCGCTTGAAATCTGGTCGTGATGCATTGCTGCAGGTGTGGGTTGAAGAGGGCAACCTCGATAAAACAGCGCACGCCATGTCGTCACTCATCAAAAGTATTCGGTGGGATGAAGAGCGCTTCGGTCTGGAGCTTGATCTCGATCGATTCATGATCGTCGCTGTTGGCGACTTCAATATGGGCGCAATGGAAAACAAGGGCCTGAATATTTTCAACACCAAATATGTGTTGGCGAATTTACGTATTGCAACCGATACTGACTACGCAGGTATTGAATCGGTCGTCGCTCATGAATATTTCCATAATTGGACGGGTAATCGCGTCACTTGCCGAGACTGGTTTCAGCTATCGCTCAAAGAAGGCTTGACAGTCTTCCGTGACCAAGAGTTTTCGGCAGACATGATGGGTAGTGCCAGTGGCCGTGCCGTCAAGCGTATTGAAGACGTGCGCGTATTGCGGGCTGCGCAATTTCCGGAAGATGGCGGGCCGATGGCACATCCGGTGCGCCCGGACTCCTACGTCGAGATCAATAATTTCTACACGCTCACCATCTATGAAAAAGGTGCTGAGGTGGTGCGGATGTATCAAACCTTGCTAGGCCGCGAGGCTTTCCGACAAGGGATGGATGTCTACTTCGCGCGCCATGATGGCCAAGCAGTCACCTGTGATGATTTTCGCGCGGCGATGGCTGATGCCGCGGGCCGTGACATGGCCCAGTTTGAGCGCTGGTACAGTCAGGCGGGTACCCCGCGAGTCAAGGTGCAGACTGAGTACGACGAAATTAATCACACCTACACCCTGCAGCTGACGCAAACCTGTCCGGCCACGCCCGGTCAGCAGCACAAGCTACCGATGCATATTCCGGTGGCGGTCGGCCTGATTGATGCGCAGGGTAACGATATACCGCTCAGACTGAAGCGCGACAGCGCGCAACATGATCATGCAATTCGGCCCTTACCCACCACTATGGTGTTGGAGCTGACAGAGCCTACGCAGGTTTTTTGTTTTGAAGGTATCGAGCAAGCACCGGTACCGTCACTACTCCGTGATTTTTCCGCGCCGGTTATTCTCGACTACGATTACAGTGACGACGAACTTGCTTTCTTGCTGGCGCATGATAGCGATCCGTTTAATCGTTGGGAGGCTGGGCAGCGCTTGATGACCCGTCGTCTGTTGGCCTTGGCAGCCGACGGCGTCACACTCCAACAGCAATATCCCTCGAACGCGCTTGATCAGCTAATTACAAGCGCGCTGAATAAACTTCTCGGTGACGACACGCTTGATCCTGCTTTTCGTGATCTGATGATGACTCTGCCTTCCGAGAGTATGTTGTCGGAGCAGGTGGAAGTTATTGATCCGCAGGCGATTCATCAGGCCCGCCGATCATTACGGCGCTTTCTTGCGCATTCATTGCAAGCCACCTTGCAAAAGGTCTATGTAAATAACGAAGTGATCGGCCCCTACAGCCCGGAGCCAAACCATACCGGTCGCCGCGCGTTGCGTAATAACGCGTTGAGTTATCTGGCTGAGCTACGCGATGAATCTGTAAAAGCCATAGTGCAGACGCAACTAACGAATGCCGGCAACATGACCGATCGTCTGGCAGCGCTGGCCGCTATGACTAATAATGATCATCCGGCATCCGCTGATGCTTTGCACCAGTTTTATCAGGAATTCGAGAACGAGGCGCTGGTGATTGATAAATGGTTCAGTCTCCAGGCGGTCTCGCACACTACTACTGCTGCAGGTGTGCGCGAGCTGATGCGGCATCCGGCATTTACCATTAAAAATCCAAACCGCGCCCGTAGCCTGCTGTTTGCGTTCTGTAATAACAATCCTGCGCAATTCCACGCGCGTGATGGTTCCGGCTATGCGCTTTGGGCAGAGCAGGTGATTATGCTTAACGACATTAACCCGCAGGTCGCCGCCCGGCTGGCACGTGCGCTTGATCGTTGGCGTAAGTACGCGCCGCAACTACAAGCCAGCATGAAAGCGGCACTAAAAAAAGTCGCAGCTACCAAAACGCTGTCGAACGACGTTGCTGAGGTCATCGGCAAGGCACTCGCCAACTAACGACGCCCCAAGCTCAGGATATTTCATGAAGCGGATCAGCCTCACCCAGCATCTGATCGAGGAGCAACGTCTCCACAACACTATTCCCTCCGAGCTGCGTTTACTGATCGAGGTGGTCTCGCGTGCTTGCAAGACTATTAGCCATTCGGTCAGCAAGGGTGCGTTAGGTGATGTGCTGGGTGCTGCAAGTACCGAGAATGTGCAAGGCGAAATTCAAAAGAAACTCGATATCATCTCCAATGAAATCCTGCTGCAAGCGAACGAGTGGGGCGGGCATTTAGCGGCGATGGCGTCGGAAGAGATGGAGTCTTTTCATCCGATCCCGAACCGATACCCCAAGGGCGAGTACCTGCTGCTGTTTGATCCGTTGGATGGCTCGTCGAACATCGACGTCAATGTCACGATCGGCACCATCTTTTCAGTGCTTAAAGCACCTGAGGGTATGCAGGCGCCGAGTGAGCAAGATTTTCTGCAAGCCGGAACCAGGCAAGTCGCTGCCGGCTACGCGGTGTATGGCCCTCAGACCATGCTGGTGCTTACTACAGGTAATGGCGTTAATTGCTTTACGCTGGACCGTGAGATGGGATCATGGGTCATGACACAGCGCGGCATCCAGATTCCTGAAGATACCGCCGAATACTCCATTAATGCATCCAATGCGCGTCATTGGTTTGCGCCGGTGCGTCGCTATATCGACGAGCTTGAGCAAGGCAAGACTGGTCCGCGCGGCAAGAACTTCAACATGCGCTGGATTGCTTCGATGGTGGCTGATGTCCACCGTATCTTGAGCCGTGGTGGCATCTTCATGTACCCGGCCGATGCGCGCGACCCCGACAAGCCAGGCAAGCTACGTCTGATGTACGAAGCCAACCCGATGTCACTTATCATCGAGCAAGCGGGAGGCGCTGCTACCGATGGGCAGCAACGTATCTTGGATATTCAGCCAACTGGGTTGCACCAGCGTGTTGCGGTATTTCTTGGCTCGAAAAATGAAGTTGAGCGTGTGACGAGCTACCACCACTGATGCGCGATTGGTTTGGCAGCGCAAGGCCTGGATCCAATTTGCGGCGCGGCAGGGCGATTTGATAAACTACAGGCCTGTGCTGATGTAGCTCAGTTGGTAGAGCAACTGATTCGTAATCAGTAGGTCGGAAGTTCGATTCTTCTCATCAGCACCAACGGGTTTCGGTCGAACCCCGCGCCCAATTCTTCAGAGGATAAAACGCAGCGGCTATCTAAAGTCAGCATAAGTTCATTTGATTAGGACAACGCCACTAATAGCCAATTTGATCATTGACACCAATAAGTTGGAAAGTAACCACCCGGTAAACACCGTAGTGACAAGGTTGTTATCGCCTGCTAGTTCATCTCGAGCTTTAGATTCCACGGCAAGAGCTCAGCCACCCCGTTGACCGGATCATCTGAATAAATCGACACGAAACTTATGCTTGCGAGCAGATCCTAAGGCCCGCGAGAGAGTTCAATGGCCCACTTGTCTTGAAATGAATTGGCATAATTTGCCTTTAGAACCACTAATTTGTCGCTCACATTTCCAACCCAAAGCTCAGATGTTTCAGTGCCGCTAAATTTATCGCCTTTGGTGGTTACACCCTTAAATTTACCCTTCGCGACAACTTTAAAAGAATCAAACTCCCCGAGCGGGATTCGAACTTTTTCTTGTTTTACCACTTTCACGTCTTGAGAAACGTCTGATATAAAGGTTTGACCTGTAACCTTTATGCTTTGCCGCCATTCATCGCCGATCTTTATGTTTTTATCAAACAGTTTCATCGGTGGAGAAAACGAGCATTTTTCAAAAGTTCCCAAACAGACCTCATCACCGATGGTTCCTAGTCTTGGAGATTTAATTGGCAATACTAAATCTTCTTTATAGAACCGGCCAACGAATGATGCGTCATTTATATCGTCAAATACATATCGTATTTCTGAGGATTTTCCAGAGGGGAGTTCTTTGAAAATATAGGTAATTTGGTCTCCATTTTCAAAAGGGATAGTGTTCGATAGGATCGTCTGTCCAGCTACTGTGGTTGGTAGTATTAAAGCAAAAAAATAAAAGAAAATTTTCTTCATTTTTTCCCTCATGTTTGTAAGTCTGCCAATATTAGAAGGCTTGCGGTGTCACGTGAATACAAAAAGCAACTGTATTGAAACGATTTTACGCCACAGAAATCACTCAATTTAGAAAACTTTTTAATTAATATCAATACTGTCATCTCATCTAAAAAAAATTTAGATTTTTTGTCATTGATAGCCATCGGCGAGAAACCAAGTTTTAGATCTGTGCCTCGGACATTTCAGCGGGTTAGTTCGATTCTTCTCATCAGCACTAACGTTTTCCCCGGAACTTGCGGCCTAACCCTCACCAATGCTAGCTGCGCCTTACGGTACTAACCAAGTCGTAGAGTTCAATAATTCGGAAAGCCCAACTTCAACGATAATTACGCACATGTCTGCTTTGGCATCTCCACTATTATCAACCCACAAAATGCTTGACCCCACAATGAATCCACCAAGAGCCGGCAGTACCTAGTCATTTGCGTGAGCATTTACTGAGATAAGAGTCAGCACAACAAATGAAATCAGCCTTTTCATTGCGGCACCTCACAGTCGATTGATCTAGGTTGTCACCTGTTCCGAGAACAATGGAAACATTCAAAATTTATAAGATCACAACTAGTTCTTATTATCAGATCAGATTTAAGAAATCGGGGAAATATTTTGTAAAAAGTCTGAGGACATCTGATTGGAACGAGGCGCAGGAAAGAGCCAGGCAACTGATTGAGGGCAGTTCTCCCAGACTCTCGGCAAGCGGACAGAAGACTTTGGAGGACGTTGCTCGCCATTTGTTATCTAAAGATCAACGTCTGGTAGATGCCGGACTAAGAAACCCTCAACACAATAAAGATCAGTTATCAATTTTTAAAGTACATTTTCAACAACAACTCGGCTGGATGCCCATCTTGGAGATCACCTATTCGGTGATCTCCGACTTCGTCGACGCCATGATGGATCAAGGCAAGTCTGTGACCACGATCAAGCATGTGATGGTCTTTTTATCGAAGACCCTAAAGCATGCTCACCGCCATGGATGGATTAATTCGGTTCCTGCGCTCCCTACTGTCAGCCAACCTAAATCGGTCAGACCTTGGCTCTCTATGACCGACTACGAAAGAATTTTGACTTATCTGATTGATGAAGTGGAATCGGGCAAACAGAAGATCATCGTCCGCTATAACACCTTTGATCATGAACTCAGATGGTTCATGGTCTTTATGATCAATTCATTTCTGAGACCATCTGATGTAAAAATGCTTCGCCATCGGAATATCGAAATCGTCAAATCAGACGGGAAACGATACTTACGAATTACAACAGAGCAATCAAAAACGGTGAACTCTCCGGTAATTACGATGCCCGCAGCCGTACCAGTTTATGTTAACTTGGCTCGATTTCAAAAGAAAAAAGGATTCGGCAACTCCGACCAATTTATCTTTCTACCCAAATATAACAATCGAAATGTAGCCCTTCAGCATTTACGACTTCAATTTCAAGAAATCCTGAGAAGAACAGGTCTAGAACGGGGGAGAACCGGGGAGATGCGGTCGCTCTACAGTCTTCGACATTCGGCCATCATGTTTCGCCTGTTAACCGGGAGATCCTTGGATTTGTTAACGTTAGCTCGGAATTGTCGAACCAGTGTAGAGATGATTGATCGCTTTTATGCGAAACATCTCACCGCAGAAATGAATCTGGACCTTCTTCACTCCAAGCGATGAGATGTATAGCTCATTTAGTGTGCTTGAAACGTTTACGAATCATCTCACCTGCCTGTTGAAGAAGAGTGTCTAATTCTCCTTGGATTGTAGCCTGCCTCAAGGTTTCCAATGAGGTAATGATTTGATCTAGGTTCTGACATTGAATCGCTGATTTGCCCTTGGCAAACTCCAATCGCCTGGTTCCATACTTGATCGATAAAAGA
>Ga0194118_10001376_pt1 | contig 35135 bp, 30 predicted proteins | sample TA2MahsurfametaG_2_FD_148662 | JGI IMG/M metagenome (GOLD analysis project Ga0194118, IMG submission 148662) | Freshwater microbial communities from Lake Tanganyika, Tanzania - TA2015013 Mahale N5 surface | ecosystem: Environmental > Aquatic > Freshwater > Lake | place: Tanzania: Lake...
CCTCGGCTTGTAAGCGGGCTTTGAGTTCCAGGTAACGCCGGTACAAATCCCCTTGCCCTGAAGCCGATAGGCTCATAACCTGCAATTGCAAGGATCCTCTGGGCGCATAATGCCTCAATTCTCCGGCAACCTGCACTCGATCACCGTCCACGGGATCCATGTCCAAGAGCCGTCGCTGGCTTTGAAACATAACACAAGAAATTTGGCTGTAAGCATCCTTGAGGGTGAAGTACCAATGCCCGCTTCGGGCTTTGGTCATGCCCGATATTTCTCCCTCGACCACCAAATTTTTAAAATCCGGGTATCCTTCCACATAATTCCGGATCCACTCGTTGAGGCCGGTTACGGTCAAGGGCCGTCCCTGACCCGATAGATTCGCGGAAGAGGAAGAAAACATGGACAGCGGGAAGGAATTCAACCTCCAAATTAGGGGCGCTGCGTGTAATTTTAACCCATAAAATCAAAACCTTCCCGTATGGAATCCGCCCCTTCGACCCCAAGATCCCCCCTCCATATCCAACACGTGACCGTGGTGGGCTGCGGTACCATGGGTAACGGGATTGCCCAAGTTTTTGCCACCTGCGGTTTTGCGGTCGATTTGGTGGACCTCTCCGCCCCGGCTTTGGAAAAAGCCATGAGCACCATCGCCCGCAATTTGGATCGGGTGGTCGCCAAAGGAGGCTTGGACCAAGAATCAAGGGATGCCGCCTTGGCCCGTATTCACTGCGGAACCTCCCTGGTCGAAGCCATCCACCAAGCGGATCTGGTGGTGGAAGCCGCCACCGAAAACCGACAAATTAAGCTGGAACTCTTCCGGCAATTGGACCAGTTAAGCCCCGCCTCCTGCATTCTGGCCACCAACACCTCTTCTATCTCGATCACCGATATTGCCGGCGCAACCCAACGCCCCGCCCAGGTCATCGGCATGCACTTCATGAACCCGGTACCGGTCATGAAGTTAGTCGAAATCATCAAGGGTTATAACACCGATCCTGTGGTGACGGCCACCATCGTGGAATTGAGTCATCGCCTGGGCAAAATCCCAGTGGAGGCCAACGATTACCCCGGATTTGTGGCCAACCGCATCCTGATACCCATGATTAACGAGGCGGTCCATACCCTCTACGAGGGCGTTGCCGGTGTTGCCGAAATTGACACGGTCATGAAATTGGGTATGGCCCATCCGATGGGCCCCCTGCAATTGGCAGATTTTATTGGTTTGGATGTTTGCTTGGCCATCCTTCGGGTGTTGCATGACGGCTTTGGCCAGGCCAAATACGCCCCCTGCCCCCTCTTGGTCAAAATGGTTTCTTCAGGAAACCTGGGCGTCAAAACCGGCAAAGGATTTTATGCCTACCAAGCGGGTTCCAAGGACCTGCTGGTCGCCCCGGAATTTCGCTAGATCGAAGACCGCTTGCTATCCTCCACCGCCCTTTAGCCCTGAAAGGGGTAAGGATAGGTCGTTGGTGGCAAGAGGTTTTCTTTAATGGTACGAGCCGAAACCCAACGCAACAAATTGAGGGATGAACCGGCTTTGTCGTTGGTTCCACTGGCCCTGGCACCGCCAAAAGGCTGCTGCCCTACCACCGCCCCGGTCGGCTTATCGTTCAAGTAAAAATTACCCGCGGCATGCCGTAGTCGCGTTGTCGCCAAATCCAAGGCGTAGCGATCGGTGGCCAATACCGCTCCGGTCAAGGCATAGGGTGAGGTGGTATTGCATAAGTCCAATACCTCTTCGAACCGATCCTCAGGATAAACATAGACCGTCAATACCGGGCCAAACAACTCTTCGCACATGGTCCTGTATTTGGGATTGGTGGTTTGAATGAGCGTAGGCTCTACAAAATAACCTAGTGACTTGTCGCAGTTTCCACCCCATACGATTTCGCAATCGGGATGCTGGCGGGCTTCCTCGATGGCAGCCTGGAGCTTGTCAAAGGACTTTTCGTCGATAACCGCGTTGATAAAATTTCCAAAATCTTCGACCCCGCCCATTTTCATATCCGAAAGGTCGGCCCGCATACGCTGCAAGACCTCGGGCCATAACACATCCGGAATATAAGCCCGCGATGCTGCAGAGCATTTTTGGCCTTGGTACTCAAAGGCACCCCGCGACAAGGCGGTGGCCACCACGTCGGCAGGGGCCGAAGCATGAGCCACCACAAAATCTTTACCGCCGGTTTCCCCCACAATGCGAGGGTAGGATTTGTACAAGCCAATGTTACGGCCAATTTGTTCCCAAATCTGGTTAAAAACCCCGGAGGATCCGGTGAAGTGTATCCCCGCAAAATCCGGGTGACGGAAAATGACCTCACCGGCCACTGGACCGGGTACGGGGACCATGTTAATGACCCCATCGGGCAAGCCGGCCTCCTTGAACAAGCGCATCAGCCAATACGCCGAATAAACCTGGGTATTGGCCGGTTTCCAAACCACGGTATTGCCCATCAAAGCTGCAGAACAAGGGAGATTGGCCGCGATGGACGTGAAATTGAAGGGGGTCAAGGCAAAAACAAAGCCCTCCAAGGGACGGTACTCCACCCGGTTCCACGATCCCGGTAAACTTTCGGGTTGTTGACGATAAATCTCGGTCATGTACCGGACATTGAACCGAAAAAAATCAATCAACTCGCAAGCCGCATCAATTTCGGCTTGGTAGGGGTTTTTACTTTGGCTCAGCATGGTCGCCGCATTGATAAGGTCACGGTATGGACCAGCCAATAAATCCGCCATGCGCAGAAAGATGGCCGCTCTTTGTTCCCAGGGCAAGGCCTCCCAGGCCGGCTTGGCGGCCAAGGCGGCTTCGATGGCTTCCTCCACATGCGATGCGCTCCCTTCATGAAAATGCCCAAGGGTATGGGCATGATCGTGGGGTGGGGCCATGCGTCGGGTTTGCTTGCTATGCACCTCTTGACCACCGATCATCATGGGGACCTCCACTTCGCGTTGACGAAGGTCATGCAGGGTTTGTTTCAAGGACAAGGCCTCCGGGGAACCGGGAGCGTAGGATCGAACTTTTTCGTTAACAGCTGGGGGTACCGAGAAGATTCCAAACGACATACACGATATTTAGACCACAAAGGTACAAGCCCTCCCCCCTCAGCCCATCGCCGCCATGAACCTTGAAAGCCTCCGCGATCTCTGCCTAAGTCTCCAGGACTGTACCGAGGATCTGCCTTTTGACCAAAATACCCTGGCTTTTCGGGCCCTGGGTAAGATTTTTGTGCTCACCGATTTGGTGGAATCGGATCGATTCAACGCCAAATGCGACCCGGATTGGACCCTGACCCTCCGGGAACGTTACCCCGACGCCATCCTCCCGGGGTATCATATGAACAAAAAGCATTGGAATACCGTTCGCCTGGACGCTAAGCTCCCCGAACGCTTGTTGCAAGACCTGGTCCGCCACTCCCATGCTTTGGTTCACCCTGATTGGCGTCCATCGGCTGCCCACTATATTCGGGAATGGTGAAACCAGAACCCATTTCTTCGCTGAGCCTCATCGTTCCCGTTTATAACGAAGCGGAACGGGTACCGGCCTTGTTGGAGGCTTTGAGCAGGGTCCGCTGGCCGGCTGAACTAACCCATATGGAATTCCTCTTGGTGGATGACGGGTCCACGGATGGCACCTCAGCGATCCTTGAGGCTTGGTGCCAACAGCACACCTCCTTCCATTGGATACGGCAAGAAACCAACCGCGGCAAAGGCGCGGCCGTCCAACGCGGACTTCAGATGGCGGTTGGGGATGCCGTTGGAATTCAAGACGCCGATATGGAGCTCTTGCCTTCGGATTGGCCGGCCATGCTGGAAGCCTTGGCATTGCCCGGCATGGGGATGGTAAACGGATCTCGTTACTTACCCGGTCTTTACCGGCCTTTGCACAGTTACCGCAGGTATGTTGCCAACAAAATTTTTAGTTGGTTGACCTCGTTGCTCATCGATATCCGCATCACCGATATGGCCTGTGGGCACAAATTGTTACGAAGAGACTTGATTCTCAGCCTTGATTTACGGGAAAAGCGCTTTGGGGTGGAATCCGAGATTCTGATCAAAAGCGCCCGTATTCGGCGCAACCATATTGTGGAAATACCGGTTCATTATTTTGCAAGGCATCAGGGTGAAGGCAAAAAGTTCCGAACTCTGGACGGCCTTGGAATCCTTTGGAAGATTATTCGCTACAGCTTGGCGCCCCTACCCCCTTCGGCCTTGCGGTACCGAAAGCAATTCAAGGCTTAGTGCGGTCCTAAGGCCGTCCTAAGGCGACCAAATTTCGGCATCACGGTCCAACCCAAGGCGGACCCTCGCTCCGTCCGGTGGCCTTGCCATGCGGTCTAAACCGCTAGGGAAGGTGCTTTGCCACCAAACGGCCTTGAACCAATCCTTCCCGGTGGCATCCCAATGCAGCATGGCAATTCGGTATTGCCAACTTTGGTGGTATTGTAGGGCCAAGGTGTAACCCAAAACATAGAGCAAAGCCAAAGACAACGACCAACGGCGCAAGGAGTCCAACATGCGGGGTACCCCCGTCAACGTACGATGCAACCATCCCATGAGGGCCTGCACGACAGCAATCCCCGCGCTCACCAAGGCCGGATACCATTCCACCATTGCCCGTCCACCCAGCGATCCCCCAAACCACCACGACCACCATGAAGCGTAAACGTAAATCACCAGCGGCAAGAGAATGACCACCGCCGTAGCCAGTGGGTACGGTTCCGGGTCTAGCGAACCCGACTTGGTGTTCCCCAAAAATCGAAGTAACGCCCAGAACCAACCCAGCACCACGGCAAACATGATGGGGTTGTACAGCAACCAACCTTTGCGGTAACTAAGCAAAAATTCCAGGATTCGAGGGTCCTTCCAAAAAAAACGTTCGCCTTGGTAGGAATAAAAAATCCATTGCCCCGTAACATAATTCCAATAAAGTGCCTGCAAAAGAAGGGGGGCCATGAAAACCAAAAAGGCGAGAAGTAGGAACATCGGTTGCGTTGATAATTTCCGAATCTTCGCTACCAAACCCGGCCACCCCCCGTAGCATAGCGGCAAAAGACCCGCCATCAACATGGTCGGCCGAATCAAAACCAACATCCCAAAGGCCAAAGACAGGACCAAGAACCAAGGCAACGCGATGGTAGGGGAACTAAAAGCGCGATGAGTACACCATAGCAACATCGACATCCAAAAAAAGGAAAAACTATGCGACATGGCCGGTTCGTAAACCAAATAATTCCCCAGGTTGGTCGCGCCCACCAAGAGCAACAAGGCGAGGGCAACGGTCCACGCTCCCCAAAAAGACCTTAACCATGATCGGAGCACCCATAGCCCCAAGGAGCCCCAAAAGAAACCTGCCAAGGCCACCGCAAATTGGTAAGGCCTGCTGAAGCCATCCGCCGGATACCCCAAACCAGGAGCCAAAACATGGGCAACCCCAAAAAAGGGAGCCATCATGAGCGCCACCCCCATGGTGGTTTTGATCACCTTGTGACCGTTGGGCGTGGTTTCGGGCCAATAGCGGTGGCGGTGCTCCTGCACATCGGAACGCTTTGAGTCCTCCACAAACGACAGGGTCAAATCCCCCTCAATGCATAGCGCAGGCAAATACGCGTAATACGAAATAACATCCCAATAGATGGGCCGCAGGTTGGGCTTGACTTCATCCGAACGATCCAGACCAAGAAACTGCAACCCCAACAGCAATTGCAACCCCACCAAGAACAGCAACGAGGGGTCGCGTTTCATCAAAACAATTTTTGCTGTTCCCCTCCGCCTCGGGGTCCCGATTTCCCTTGGCCACCCCCCCGTTTGGATGAAGATCCGCCTTTAGCGGACTTGGTAGGCTCAGGCACTTCATGTTCTTGCCAAATATCTTCCTGCAAATTTTCGACACGACCCTTTTCTTCGTCGGTTAATTCTTCTCCTAACAACGGATTTAACAATTCCGCCCCAAGCAGAGGTTGGGTGGTGAGACGATTCCCCATGGCCTTCCAACCCTTTACCTCCATGAACTGATCCAATTCGAGGACCTTACGGTCCTTTTTGCGGGTGGTTCCCCATTCGAAGGCCACCTTTGGGGAAGGGTGTTGCCATGAAAAAGCCGCCTTGGCCCCCTTCTCATCCACCACAAAGGAAAAACGCTTCTGCAAGGTGGTGGTTTCGATCTGAAAACGCTTGATGTACCAGGCCTTGGCCGAGGGAATATAATGGCATACATTCAAAGGCATTTCCGGATTCCACTTGTTCAGCAGCAACAATTCATCGGTGTCAAAACGGTACTGCACTCCAGGCTCCAACAACTCGTAAGCACCCTCTTCGTACACCGCAATCAACAAATCCCCGGTATTGAAATGCCCTAGAAATACCCCCCGTCCATCGCGGTTTAAGCGACCCACGGCAGGTTCGAACCAGAACGGCCTACCCCCGAGCTCTGAATTCCCTTTCTCTTTGAAAACGACTTTCTTAATGGGGTACTTGGTCACCATATTTCCCTGCGCCGAACGATTCTTGATGGCTATTTCAGCAAAATCAAAATCGAAATTTTTATGATGTGCCCTGCACCCGGGATGCAATTGAATCTGCACGCGTTCGGATTCTGCATTGGCATTGGACGAAAAATATTGAACGCGGGTATGGGCTGTACCCTTGGTCAATTCATATTCTTTGTCACGAATCACTCCGCTGATTTGAAAACGTTTCGCCAAACTAACGCCCGTTGCACCATCGGTGTAGATCATGTTATAAGCAATTCTATCATCCTGTCTCCGGAAGATATCAATCCATACAATATCCTTCCCTACATAAGCCTTATCCGACACCTTAGTGATCAAACATTTACCATCCCTTCGGAACACAATAATTTCATCGAGAGTCGAGCAATCTCCAACCAATTCTTCTTTGCGCAAACCCGTTCCCACAAAGCCCGTTTGACGGTTCACATACAACTTCTCGCTGGCCAAAGCAACTTGGTTGGCCTGTATGGTATCAAAGGCCCTGATCTCGGTCTTGCGCTCCCTGCCCTTCCCAAATTGTTGCAATAATTTTTGATAAAAATCAATGGCATAGGCCGTCAAATTCGCCAAATGATGGTCAGTTTCTGCAATTTGCTCCTGAAGGGCTTTGAGCTGTTCGGTGGCCTTGAAGGTATCGAATTTACTGATGCGCTTGATTTTGATTTCAGTTAACTTGGCAAGGTCATCGCGGGTGATTTCTCGACGAAAACGTTTCTTGAAAGGCTTGAGACCCAAATCGATCGCTGCCAAGACCGCTTCCCAAGTTTCGCATTCTTCGATCTTTCGGTAAATACGCTCTTCAATAAAGATCTGTTCCAACGAACCCATATGCCATTGCTCGGCAAGATCGGCTTTTCGTAACAACAATTCTTGCTGAAGCAAATCCACCGTCTGTGTGGTATTGCGGCGCAGAATATCGGATACCCCCATGAAGTTGGGACGATGTCCTTCGATAACACAGGCATTGGGCGATATGGAAACTTCGCAATCCGTAAACGCGTACAAGGCATCAACGGTCTGATCTGCCGAAACACCTTGAGGCAATTGAATTTCAATTTCCACCTTTTCGGCAGTGTTGTCGATTACTTTCTTCACCTTAAGCTTACCGCTGTCGTTGGCTTTCAGAATAGAATCAATCAAGCCACCGGTGGTGGTGCCGTAAGGAATCTCCCGAATAATCAAGGCCTTCTTATCGTTCTCTTCGATCCTTGCCCTGCAACGGATTTTTCCTCCACGGTTACCGTCTTGGTAGAGACTAACATCGACCATCCCGCCGGTTGCAAAATCCGGGTACAAGGTGAACGATTGCCTGCGCAATATTTTGATGGAAGCCTCGATCAGCTCCACGAAATTATGCGGCAGAATTTTGGTCGCTAAACCTACGGCGATGCCCTCTACTCCTTGGGCCAAAAGCAACGGAAACTTAGCAGGTAAGGTTACTGGTTCCTTTTTGCGACCATCGTAGGTCATCTGCCATACCGTGGTCCGCGCATTGAACAAAATAGCGTGGGCGAATTTGCTTAATCGGGCCTCGATATAACGTGAAGCCGCAGCAGCATCGCCGGTACGGACATCGCCCCAATTTCCTTGGGTATCGATGAGTAAATCCTTTTGGCCTAGGCCAACCAAGGCATCCCCGATCGCCGCATCACCGTGCGGGTGGTACTGCATGGTTTGTCCGATGAGGTTAGCGACTTTGTTGAAACGACCATCGTCAATCACCTCCATGGCATGAAGGATCCTGCGTTGTACCGGTTTCAAGCCATCGCCCAAGGCCGGAACGGCACGCTCAAGGATAACATAGGATGCATATTCCAGGAACCAGTTCTCGTACATGCCGGAAACCGGAAGATAAGCCTCCGGATCCATGGTAGCAGGTGGCGCAGTGTACGCCGGGATCGAGTCAGTTTTCTTACGGGCCAAGGTTTGTTTTACTTTTGGATGAACTGCGTTTTGGATGTGGTGCGTGAAGATACCTGCAACGTCCAAAATTCCCAAACGAGGGAAAGGATAGGAACGGCCAAGGCCCCTACCATATTGAGCCATAGGTAGGGCACTTCCATCCCCCAGAACAAAAAAAGAACCAGCAATTCCGTAACCAAGGCGGCAAGGAGTACGGACTTGGAACCAACCCTTTGGGTGAAGAAAGCCGTCAGAAAGATGCCCAAAATGGTCCCGTAAGCCAAGGATCCGAGCACATTGACCGCCTCAATCAAGGTCCCCAAATGCTGGGCCACCATGGCAAATCCTATGGCATAGAAACCCCATGCCAAGGTGAACCACCTTCCCATCACCATCGCCTTGGGACTTTCAATGAAATCCTTGGGAGCCGCATCGCGGGTATAAAAGTCCACCAGCGTTGTAGTGGATAAGGCGCTCAATTCTGCTGAGGTTGAGGACATGGAAGCACAGAAAACCATGGAAATCAGAAGGCCAACCAGGCCTACCGGTAAGTGATTCAAAACATAACGAATAAAAATGAAATTGGTATCGTTGAAATCTTCTTGAGGAGCAGCCTTGGCCCTTAGCGCCTGCGATGCCAGGCGAATCGAATCCAAGCGATGGCTGCTGACGACCACGACCCGGGCCAGGCTGTCCTTGAGAGCACCTTCCGGCGAACTTTGCCAAGCCATGGCCAAGGATCGGCGCTGCAATGCCTCGCTGCGGTGTTCGACGGATTCAAGTTCCGGGTATTTGAAATTCACAGGTGGTAACTCAATGACGTAGAAAGCAAACATCAATACCCCTATCATCAAAATAAGCAATTGCATCGGCAATTTAAACACCGCATTGAGCGCAAGACCTCGACGACTCTCCTCCAAGGATTGCCCTCCCAAATAGCGTTGAACCTGACTTTGGTCGGTCCCGAAATAGGATAACATCAGAAATCCGCCCCCCAACAAACCCGTCCAAAGGCTGTACTTGTCTTCCCAATTCCAACGCCATACCAAGGCCTCCGTTCTGCCACCTAAGGCCGCCAAATCCCAGGCATCCTTGATGGACCATTGTTCCGGCAGACCACGAATCATCCACCATGCCGCCAAGCCCATGCCCATGAGGATAATTCCCATTTGCAGGACTTGGGTTCTGGCCACCGCCTTGGATCCACCGCTCAAGGTATAGGCCAAAACCACCAAGCCCGTCAAAAGATTCGTCCAAATCAAATTCCAATTCAAAACCGTACTCAAAATCAAAGCCGGGGCATAGATGGTCAACCCTGCTGCTAAACCCCTTTGGGTCAGAAACAAAAAGGCCGCCAAACGCCGAACACGTCCGTCAAATCGAGACTCCAAGAATTCATACGCCGTGTACACATTCAATCGATAATACTTGGGAAGGATGAAGGCCGAAATCAATATCATAGCCAAAGGCAAGCCCAAATAAAATTGTACAAATCCCAGGCCTTGGGTATAGGCCAAGCCGGGGGCCGAAAGAAAGGTAATCGCACTGGCTTGGGTTGCCATGATGCTCAAGCCCACCATCCATCCACTTTGGGTCCTTGCTCTCAGGTAATTCTCCGAACCGGATTGGTGACCCATTGACCAAAGTCCGTAAACCAAAATGAGCGCCTGAGTCCCCAGAAGGACTCCCCAATCCAAGCCATTCATGGTGTTAAGGGGTTAGCGCATAAAGCAGCACGATAAAGGCAGCCCAATAGAGCAACATGGCCAGGTATCTGCGTGGCCAAGGGCGAGAAGCTTGAACATCAGGGTCTTGGGGCATAAGATACCAAATTTTGAAGCAAGCGATAGCTTCCCTTGACCCCCTCGCCACATTGCCTAAAAAGGGCCAAACCGCAATAGGTCACCGCACCACGTCCATAACGAGTGGTTAGCAAGGCCCCATCCTGATCCAGTTCAGTGTTGCCGCTATCGCGCATTCGTAACAATGGCTTCCAACGCGGGTCCCATGACTCGCCAAAATACAAACCCCTCTCTTGGACCCAATCCTCAAAGTCCTGCGAAGTAATTGCATTGGGGTTGCTCAACAACGGATGCTTTTCGTCCAGAAATTCCACTGCGGCACGCTCTTCGGTCACACGTCCCCTGCCAATCTTGAGGGGAAAGGGACCCATTTGTTTCCATAACAAATTAGCAGTGGTTTGGTATTGCACAATCACATGGCCGCCTAGCCGGGCATACTCCATCAACACGGGATGAAGATTCCCTGCGTTGGCATAGGTATTGTAAAAACGAACCCCAATCAGCACCGATTGGCATGCCTTCAATTGCTCAAGAGTCACCGAGGCAGGATCCAAATCCGTCACCTTGTACCCCATCACCCTCAGCGCTTGAGGTAAGGCATCCCCCGCCCCTCGCAGATAGCCCACGGTTCCTGTGGGCTTGGCCACTTTGAGGCGAATCAAGGAGGCGGTAACCTCCTCGGTTCTGGTCAAGACAGGAATATGGTTGTATTCAATTTGCTGAATACCGTGAACAGGAATCGGCCACCACGAGCCTTGCTCTGCACGCCAAAGTCCGGGAAGCAGGAGCCCTTCTTCTCCTTTGCCCTTGGAAACATCGCGCAGGATCACGTCCAACGTGTAGAGGGTATCGGTTTGAGGGGATTCCAGAATCATGGGGTTGGACAGGACCACCCATCCGGCCGGCCAGGCCCACAGGTCCAATTTGATCGTGTCCGGATAACGTTGCCGAAGCGGTCCTGGTTCGATTCGAAGGGCAAGCTGCATTCGAATTTCCGAGCGAGCATCCGTTGCATAATACCGTGGTGCGTCCAAACGTATTTGATACGCCGGGACAGTCTCCACCGGCCTGTAACGTTCGCCCAAGACCGGATCGGTCCACTTATAATGCAAGGGCAATTTGCTAACAATATCCACAGAATTACCTTCGTGGTACAAGGTTCTCACCGTTTCCAACACGAAGGAAGGTGGAGTTTCGTTGCGATGAGCCATGGTATCAAGGGCCGCATAAAATGCTGTTTCATTGGGACTTGCCTTCCAAAATGGGCCCGCATATCGCAAAGTGTTTGGCAAGAACGCTTTGAACTTATTTTTCGCTAAGGAATCTTCTTCTTGGAACTCCAAATACCCCAATTTCAAGGAATCCGCCTTGTAGAACAAAGAATCCACCTTGGAGAACTCGGAAAGTTCCGTATCCCACTCCTTCAGGACACGGTACTGAAAATTCGAATCCAAGCCCCATAATTTCAAAGAGCGAAGCGAACAGCCTACATCGTGAACGGGCAATCGTTGCAGACGATGCCATTCAAAATCCAAACTATCCCCTGGAACCGCCTTGGTGTTCGAGGCCACCGCCTCTTCCCATATCCCCAGCGTCTCCAGCAAGATTTTGTTTATGTGCACTCTGCGCTCATTCAGCCATAAGGAATCTTCCGCATTCAACCCGTTGGCCTTAGACATCGAATCCAACAACAAACGCATTTGGATTAAGGAATGAGCCCATCGGGTGGACCATGCACCTTGGCTCAGGATATTCAGTTTTTTCCATTCGCTTCGGTAAGCCGACCACAGCGCAGTGGTGGGATCTGCTTCCAACGAGCGAAGACAACCTTCCAGCGGACTAACCTTGGCCGTATCCCCCGCCAGCCACTGGAAATATTCCCATTCGCTGCCCCGCTGCCTGGCGGATCCGAAACCCTGGCTTTGATGCATGGAACGGCTTTCGGCGGCCATCTCCCCATAGGATAAGCCCAAGCGTGGGTTATATCCCCCCACGTTGAGGCGGAGCAATCGACTTTTGTCGTAGTCTTGGCGGCCGTAAAACCACCAGCTGGTGTTCCAAACCACCCTTTTGGCCTGCCAAACCGTCACGCTTTTGAGTTGATCCGGGAATCGACTGCTGTCGGCCGCTGCGAAGAAGGCCTCCACTGCCAATTGGGCCGAGGCCGTATGATGGCCATGCGTGGCTGCCGGCAGGGGGCTGAATCGCGTCACGATTAAGTCGGGTTTGAAAAGGCGAATCGCCCAAACCACATCCTTCAAGATTTGTTCCTTGTCCCAATGGATGTAGGTCTCTTCAGGACTTTTGGAATAACCAAAGTCATTGGCTCTGGTGAAAAACTGTTCTGCCCCATCCACCCTTCGAGCCGCTAACAATTCTTGTGTTCTTACCTGGCCTAGGTCGTAGCCGGTATGTTCTCCTAACAAATTTTGTCCCCCATCACCGCGGGTCAAGGAAAGGTACGCCGTTCGGCATCGGGCCTCATTGGCCAACCAAGACAATAGACGTGTATTCTCGTCATCGGGGTGGGCCGCCACGTACAGAACAGAGCCTGTAACACCCAATCCACGGATCTCTTCCCGGATGCGATCCTGGTTCCACCCTGGGCGGTAACCGTATCCTCCTTGCGCCAAAGCGCTACCCAACCACCCGAACAGCGCGATGAGCCCCAGGGAAAATACCCGCATGATCTGCCCCGCGATAATTACTTTCCTTTCTTCTTCCCGGATGGAGGTACCGGAGTCGCCTTGGCCGACCATTCGGCTTTGCGAGCAGCAATGTCCGCCGCGTTGCCCAAGTACCAATCTGAATTCTCAGCCTCGCCTTTGAGCCTGGCTTGTTCGGCCTGCTCCGCGGCCTCACGGTATTCTCCTTTGGCCGCATGCACTCTGGCCAGCGTCCAACGAGGATAGAAATGCTCCCCGTTCAAGCGAACAGCTTTGAGTGCTAAGTCCAAGGCATAGGCCTGATCGTTCCCTTGCTCCAAGGCAAAGATGGCCGCATTGGCGCAGGGGTACCAATCACCGGGGCGATCGGCGAAAAATTTACGCACGTTGTTCATTCCCAGGGTTTTGGACTCGGCACTGATGGGAATCACCAACTGCATGTTTTCCCAATGCAAACGAAGATTGGCAGATGAAGCATTGATAAATTCCAAATCAAAGGCAAGACGTTCCCTGAAGGAAGCCGCTTTGGAAGGGGAAACCTCAACACGAACGATATCGAGGTTTTCTTTAAAAGAGGTGGAACCCCATTGGCCTTCGTTCGAATTCAAGGCGACCGTCCAGGCTTTGCCGGCTCTGGGAATCATGTACAAGGCGTATTTGCCCGCCTTCACGGTTTGTCCGCCGAAGCTTACCTCCGTGCTGAATGAAAGCCAGGTTGCGGCGTTAGCCCCGCTTCGCCAAATTTCATCGTAGGGCACCAGCCCCCCCCAAATTACACGGCCATTTACTGCCGGTGATCCAAAGTCTACTTCCAAATCGGTTACCCCCATGACGAGCTTGCTTCCACACCGTGGCGAAGGCTGAGGCAGGACCAATTGAGCCCAGGTATGGATGCTCCAAAAAGAAAGGAACGCGGTAAGGAGGATGCTTGGTCGTAATAATTTGCTAGTCATACGGTAATGGGGTTAATGCTTACAAAACTAACCCGCGTGTCCGCTAATAGGCTAACCTTCGTGCAATCCTCCTAATTTTGAGTATGAAAAATCACTTTATTCTGGTTGAAAATCAAGTGCGGCCCGGGGTGGCGCTGTTGCGGCTTAACCGGCCCAAGGAGCTTAATGCTCTTAATTTGGAACTCATGGCCGAATTGCGGGACGCTTTGCAGGCCCTTGACCAAGACCCCACGGTTCGAGTCATGGTCCTCACGGGCAATGACAAAGCCTTTGCCGCCGGAGCCGATATCCACCAGATGAGCGACAAATCGGCCATTGACATGCTACGCATCGATCAGTTCAGTACATGGGAACAGATTCGTCGCCTCAAAAAGCCTTTGATTGCCGCTGTTTCGGGGTTTGTTTTGGGAGGGGGCCACGAGCTGGTGATGCATTGCGATATGGTCATCGCTTCCGAAAGTACCCGCATTGGGCAGCCTGAAATCATGTTGGGCATCATGCCCGGTGCTGGAGGCACCCAACGTTTAACTCGGCAAATTGGTAAAGTCGCGGCCATGGAAATGGTCCTCACGGGTAAACCCATCGGGGCAGGAAGGGCCTACGAACTTGGCTTGGTCAACAAGGTAGTCCCCGTGGAAATCTACTTGGAGGAAGCCCTTAAATTGGCTGCCGAGATCGCCGAAAAAGCGCCGCTTGCCGTTCGCCTTGCCAAAGAGGCGGTCCTCAAAGCCCAAGACTTTGGCCTTAGTGAAGGTCTGGAATTTGAACGCAAAAATTTCTATCTGCTCTTTGCGACCCAAGACCAAAAGGAAGGCATGGACGCCTTTGTGAACAAGCGCCCTCCAAGTTTCCAAGGGCAATAAAATGGATTGGAGAAAACCCGTTTGGGTAGATTGCTTAATATAAGCCGCGCATCAAGGAAGGGCTAATTCAAAGAAATTAAAGGAAAGCGCCAATAAATTTACCCAACAGCAAGATACCAAAATACAGCAGCATACAGGTTGTATAAAAAATGGCGGTTCTCGAGGGCATAACAACAGGTACTCCCGATGATTTCCTTCCCAAAACCCGAATCATCACCCAGGCCAAGATTCCCCAAGCGGCATAATTTCGAAGTGGGGCAACCAAAAGCGTGGACCATGGTTGGCCCAAAACAGGACGGTGCTGCCAGTTCCAAAACCCCAAGGCGGTAGCCCCGGGCTCCAGGATCATGTCCATGAACACCACCCCCAATGCGGCTAACCACGCATGGGCAGTCGATGGCCACACCGAGTATGCGGCCCAAACCAAGATCACCCAATTAAGGCCTATCAAAGGCGGAACCCCCATGAGTTTGGGGCCAAGCAAGTTGCCGTACCTGTAGGGCCCAAAAATTTGACCCGTGGCTACGCCCAGCCATTCGCTGGTAAATCCTATCATATAACAAATTACCAACGCGGCCCAAGCACGAGGGCTGGCCTGCTTGCGTGATGACCACAGAACCCACAAGGCGCCTGTCAATAACACCGGAAAAGTAAAACCCACAAAAAAATCACGGGTAGTCTGAAAAAGTCCGCCTAAGCCCCCTGCCACAAAGACCAGTGGCCATATCCACCAAAACACCGGAATGGACTTACCCCATTCCAAGACCCGTAAGCCTGTCTTATTCTCCATTCCTGGAGCTGCGCTTGGAACTCCTGCGCGACCGTTTACGGGATTCGCGAAGACCATCCAACAACCATCGTGTACTAATGTTGGCTGAATGCAAACAAATGGGAATACCTCCCCCGGGATGCACAGAACCCCCACAGAAATAAAGGCCGTGAATACGGGGGTGTTTGTTGGGGTAACGGCGAAACGCCGAAAAAACTGAATTCGAATGCTGCCCATACAAGGCCCCCGCATAGGTTCGGGTTGCTTTTTCGAAATGCAGTGGAGTCATGATATTTTCGTTCACAATCAACGATTCAACATCACAACCCAAATCCGAAGAAAGGCGTTGCAAAATAGACTTGCGAGTGAAATCGCGAATTTTATCCCAATCCTGCTTTTGATCGCAAGGCACATTCACCATCACGAACCAGTTTTCATGACCAGGGGGGGCATCATCGAACTTCCGCTTGGAACTCACGTACACATACAGGGTAAGATCGTGGTAAGGTTGCTTGCGGGTCATGCAATCAAATTCCTTGCGGTACTTCTTGGAAAAGAAAACATTGTGCAAATCCAATTGCGGGAAATTCCCCTTGATCCCCCATTGAAAAACCATTGCGGACATCCCCAAACTCTTAACCCGCATTTTGGGTTCCATCAAATCCCTGGAAAATAGATATTCTTTGGCATACGCAATATCCAATGCCGACACCACCCGGTCAAAAGCAATTTTCTCATCCTTGACTTTAACCCCGAGGATCCTGTTTTGAAAAACATGAAATTTATCAACCTTGGTATTTAAACGAAGTTCCACACCCAAGTCATGGAGAAGCGCTGCCAAGGCGTCCCGAATCGCGATCATGCCCCCATGCGGATAATAGGCCCCTATGCCGTATTCTACATGGTTAATCAAGGCCAAAGTGCCTGGAGCCTGGTAGGGATTGGAGCCGTTGTAGGTTGCTACACGGGAGAACATTTGAGCAGTCCGCTCCTTATCAAAATGACTTTTGTTAAAACGATACAAACTTTGGAAAGCCCCAATAAAAGGCAAGGCCATCACCTTGATGAGGTTTGCAAAAGTCCAAAGTTCAGAACGGCGGTGTATGGACCTCTCCAAGAAAACAGGGGCCGTCAATTCATACAACCACTTGACCCGCCTGAGGTAACGCAAGACTTTGGAAGGATCTTCGTTAAACTTATCGTAAAGTTCTTGGCTAAATTTTTCTTGATCAACCCAAGCATCAACCCAAGCATTGTGCGCGTAATGGTACCTCGTCAGGAGGTCCAGCCGATCATACTGCATATAATTGGAAAGCTCCTTGCCACAGTCCTCGAACAAAGCCTCCAAGGTTTGGGGCAAAGTGAAAAGCGAGGGACCGCAATCAAAGCGAAATCCATCGCTCCTCCGCTCACTAAGCTTTCCGCCCAACTCGGCATTGGCCTCAAAAAGCACCACTTTGCATCCTGCATTGGCCAATCGAGCTGCAGCGGCCATACCTGCTATTCCCCCACCCACCACAGCAACCCGTGCCTTGCTTGCAAATGACTCTTTATTCCTTGATCCCCTCTTGCGCTCCGACATGGTAAAAAATTCGAATAATCAACAATAAAAAAACCTACAGGGAATGGATCTCGTGCGCAATAAACCTTGGAGCGATGACCTTAAATGAATGGGTTATACAATACTATTCCGAAGATAAAGCATCAAAAATCTAAAATTGTCATTTTTTATAAAATTTTGACCAATCCTCGGAACTGCTTGGTACCGTCTGGAGCCTACCCTCGTTGCTCCTCTTGGTCAAAAGACTATTCAGGAAGGCTCTATCCTCCTGAACATGGGACGACAAGCCTAGCCAACCCGGCATTTCAGTTTCAAGGGTAAGCCTCAACAGCCTCCACCGGGGATCAGACCCATCCCGCGCTACCGCTTGATTCAAGAGCGCGGAGGCGGCTTTGGCGTTTTCCAGGCGTGAAAGCGGAGAACGGCCATCGCGGGCTAAGAGGCCACGGTAAGCACCTGCAAATCCTGGATTCGATGGCTCAGAATGCCTGCCCTCACCGAAGATCGCCTGGAAATGGGAAGCAGTGAAAGGGTGTTGGGCCGCCTCAAAATAAGCCTCCAAGGTCAACGGACCCTTCGTCGGACCTGCCCCCCATGCGCATGAGAGAAAGGACAACCAAAGCAGCGCTCTCAAAAAGAATTAGGTAAGCTTATGTTGCAACACTGAATAGCACAACAACGCGGCTTTCTCTGCATTGGAGATCCGAATGCGCTCCATGAGAATTTGATCGGACGAGGCCTGTTGAATTTTACGAAACAAATTCTTGTAAAATCGATAGGCGGTAAGAACCCCAATTCGAGCCCCGCGAGGCAAGCGCATAATGGCCTTGTAGGCCTGATCAAAATCGTGTTGGATATCCTTCTCAATTTCTTTTTTGGAATGGCTATCCAATTGAACACCAAGGTTTAGATTCGGGAAATAGGTTCGACCACGGCCTTGGTAGTCATCCTTCAAATCCCGCAAAAAATTAACTTTCTGAAAAGCAGCACCCAATGCCCTTGCGCCTTCCTGCAATTCTTCGTAAAGCCCTGCTTGTTCGTAACAAAAAACACGCAAACACATCAAGCCCACCACCTCAGCAGATCCATAGATATATGTCTCGTAGGAGTCCTGGGCATAGGTCACCTGGCGCAAGTCCATGGCCATACTGTCCAAAAATGCATCAATCAAATCCGTACCGATCTCGTATTGACGCACGGTCTGTACGAAGGCATCCAATACAGGATTTAGACTAATTCCTCTTTCCAAGGCCAAGTACGTGTCCCTGCGGAATTCATCCAGCAACAAGGCTTTGTCGAAATCGTGAAAGGTGTCCACGATTTCATCTGCATACCGTACAAATCCATAAATAGAATAAATCGGAGCCCTGAAGGAGGGCTGAAAGGCCAAGATGCCCAGTGAGAACGAGGTGCTGTATTTCCGGGTAATTAGGCGGGAAATCGAAAAATTGGTGTCGCGGTAAAGACTAAGCATAAGGAATTTTGGTGAAGCTAAGCAATCTTATCGAATAAACAAACCAAAGCCCCTATTGGTTTGGCCATTCTTTGATCAGCTCTTTGCCAACGACCCTCCCGGAGATCAGTGAGGGGGGAACCCCCGGACCAGGCACTGTCAGTTGACCACAGAAATACAGATTGCTGAGGCTACGGTGCTTGAGCGATGGTTTGAGAATGGCAGTCTGCCTTAGGGTATTGGCCAAACCGTAGGCATTGCCTTTGAAGGAATGGTAGTCCTTGATGAAATCGTTATGGGCATAGGATTTCTTGTACACCACCCAATCCCGAATAGGTTGCCCGGTTAATCGTTCGAAGCGATCCATGATCAAGGCGTAGTACTGCTCTCGGATATCTTCGCTGTCCTGAAGTCCTGGGGCCAAAGGAACCAAAATAACCAGGTTTTCCATGCCCTCAGGGGCCACCGTGGGGTCGGTCTTGGAGGCGAGGGATGTGTAAAACAAGGGCTTGCTGGGCCATTGGGGACGGGCATAGATTTCCTCGGCATGCAATCCAAAGTCTTCGTCAAAGAAGAGGGTATGATGCGTCAGTCCTGGAATTTGCTGGGACAGACCGATATAAAAAAGGAGGCTGGAAGGTGCCAAGGTCCTTTGCTCCCAATAGCGGTGACTGTAATTACGGTGTTGAACAGGGAGGATTTCCTGGTCAAAGTGTCGGTAATCCGACCCTACCACCACCGCATCGGCATGGTATACTCCGTCATTGGTTTCAATCGTTTGAACCCGGTTAGCCTGGCATCCTACCGACAAGGCCTCCTTACCGTAGAGAATTTCAACGCCAAGTTCTTGGGCGAGGGAAACCATGGCATCCACGATTTTGCCCATGCCGCCCATGGGGTACCAGGTCCCCAAGCCCAAATCTGCATAATTCATCAGGCTGTACAAGGCGGGTGTATTCTGTGGGGTGGCTCCCAAAAAAAGCACCGGAAACTCCATCATTTTGACCAGATGGGGATGTTTGAAATGCGATCGAACATGCGAAGCGATGGAGCTGAAAACATCCATACGCAACACATCCCATAAGAGTTTGGGGCTCAGAAATTCTGTGATAGATCTGCCCGGTTTGAAAACCAAATCCTTGACTCCCACTTCGTATTTGTAAGCAGCCTGTTGGAGGAAAGACCTCAACTTGAGGGCCGCGCCCTTCTCGTAGGACTCGAAGAGTTCCTCCAAAGCCTGGAGATCCGCAGGGACAACCAATTGATCACCAGGACCATAAACGATGGTGTACGCAGGGTCCAATCGAACCAAATCGTAGTAATCGGAAACCTTCTTCCCAAAGAGTGCAAAGAAATCTTCAAAAACATCGGGCATCCAATACCATGAGGGCCCCATATCAAAGCGAAAACCCTCAGCTTCCAAGACCCTGGCTCTTCCGCCGGGCTCTTGATTTTTCTCTAAAATCTGAACTTGATAGCCTTCAGCGGCTAAAACACAGGCAGCGGATAAGCCCGCAAAACCGGATCCTATAACAATTATTTTGGTAGCAGTGGGCATTGGGCGATAACATGCAGAATTACGCTGCATTTAGCCCATAAAGGTCACCATAAACCGACAGTTTACGCTTCAATGCTTTGCGCGCCAGGTGAATCCGGGTTTTGACCGTGCCAATTGGAATTCCAAACTGGTCAGCAATGTCTTGGTATTTGTGTCCACGGAAATTTAGCATGAAGGCCTCCCTCAACTCAAAGGGTAGCACGGCGATGGCCGCATTCAAATCTTCCATAACCATCTTAGACTCGGCTTGGTTGGGAATATGCTGACTGGATTGATTGATGTAATAGTCCTGTTCTGTATGGTCCGAGAAGGTATTGCGCTTGACCTTGCGACGGTAATTGTTAATAAAGGTGTTCTTCATGATGGTGTACAACCAACCCTTGATGTTGGTATCCGGGGCAAAGCGTTCGCGGTTGGAGAAGGCTTTGAGATAGGTTTCTTGCAACAAATCGTGGGCATCGTCCCTGTTTTGGGTCAAAAACAAGGCATAACCTTTGAGCGCGAGTGCGTGGGCGGCAACTTGATCGGTGAAAGAATTTTCCATTTGTTTAACCATTTAGGGTGAATTGTTAAACAAAAGTAGGCATGATTTTGGTATTTCCAAATTTTTGTGGAACTTTTTTTAAAAAAAGTTAAACAGAATGAGAATTTTGTCAAAAGCCCCGCAAAACAGGCTTTTTTCTGGGTCAGGATTACATGCCAGAACCCATCAAGGTCTCCAAATGGGTCCAAGGCAAATGGTAGGTCTCACCCAAATGCCTTTGGGTAAGGTGGCCTTGATGGCAATACACCCCAGCCCTTAAGCCCTGTTCCAGCCAAAGCAAGGCCTCGGCCCCACCCCGCTGACCCGCTTCCAACAAAATGGGGGTCAAAATATTGCTAAGGGATTCGGAAGCCGTTTGCGAAACCCGTGAGGGGATATTGGGAACCCCGTAATGCACCACACCGTGGTGTTCAAAGACCGGTTGGGTATGGTTGGTTAGCCTTGAAGTCTCAAAACAGCCACCTTGATCAATGCTCACATCCACAATGACCGCACCGGCCTTCATGCCCATGACCATGGCTTCGGTTACCACCATGGGGGTTCGGCCACTTCGTGCACCCATGGCTCCGACCACCACATCAGCCGTCGAAAGTTGACTTACAAGAACCGAAGGGTGAATTACCGACGTGTAGACCGGCCTACCCAAAAGCAATTGCAGTCGCCTAAGCCTACGAATGGAATTATCGAACAAGGCCACTTCACTGCCCAAACCCAAGGCCGCTTTGGCCGCATGCTCTGCCACGGTACCTGCTCCCAAGATGACCACCCTGGTCGGAGGAACCCCGGTCACGGAGCCAAGCAATCGACCTCGACCCTGAAATTGATTACTCATGTATTCCGACGCAATGAGAATGGCCATCGTGCCTGCGATTTCGCTCATGGATCGGACCACCGGCTGGAAACCACTGCGATCCGTGAGGTATTCGTAGGCAACACCGGTAATTCTACGGCCAATAATTTCTTTGAGATCCCCGGATTTCATGCTGGGCAAATGCAATGCGGAAAAAACCATTTGACCCTGACGCAAATAATGCAATTCTTCTGCCGGTACCGGCCCAACCTTCACCACCAATGGACACTGATACACTTCGGTAGGTCCATCAACAAGCAAGGCTCCCGCTTCGGCATAATCCTGATCCGTGAAAAAGCTGTGGATTCCCGCATCCCTTTCCACGACCACCTCATGGCCGTTATGCACCAACAAAGCAACCCCTTGAGGCGTTATCGCGACTCGATTTTCTTGAAAACCCCGCTCGCAGGGTATTCCAATTTTCAAACCAACCTGTTTGCGATCAACTTTAATTCGGGCAACCAATGGGGCGGCTTGGACCATGGAGTTCAATATTGGGAATTAACGAATATAAGCAAAAAATCGCTTAACTCAAATCAGATTACGACGCCCAACCCTTAAAACGTAAACGACGCTGTTGCGTTAAGGTTGCCGATGGTGCGCTTCCTGTACAGGTCTCCAGCTCAAAATGAGCCATGCCTTCCGGCATAAAATCCATGGCTTTCTCAGGCCACTCTACCCACAGCCATTCTGCCCCGGCCACCAGAATTTCAAGATCCAAGGCAAGCCATTCTTTGGTATTCCGCAATCGAAACAAATCTGCATGAACCACTTGTCCACCATTGGCCGTCATGTAGGTTTGAATCAGGCTGAACGTAGGGGAGGTGGGCAGCGGGTTACAGCCTAAGTATTTCCCCATTGCGCGAATCAAGGTTGTTTTGCCGCTACCCATGGGGCCGTTCAATGAAATGGCGAAGGGGCCTGACCTTGGAATCCTTGGCTGACCCTGTTGATGCTTCACCCAATCAAGCACCTGAACGGCCACCTCATCAACCTCATCCAGGCCAAAGATCAAGTCAAGCATAACTAAGAGAAACCGCCAACCCCTGGAGGAGTCGCAAACAGATCATGAAAATAAATTAACCCGCAAGGGCCGCAGCCCCGCCGACAATTTCCGTGATTTCGGTCGTGATCGCGGCCTGACGAGCGCGATTGTACTGCAAGCGAAGTTCCCGTAACAAATCTCCTGCATTTTCGGTGGCCTTGTCCATGGCCGTCATGCGGGCGCCATGCTCCGAGGCCTGGGTGTCCAACATCGCTTTATGAAGCTCGATGGCCAGCGAAAATGGTAACAAATCCCGCACAATTGCTTCCCGACCCGGCTCGTACAAATAATCCGCCTGAGCCTCTTGGCTCGCCGAAACTGAAGCGGTTGATGTATCCGACTCCGCCTGAAGGGGAAGCCAAGGCATTACCTTAAAATACTGAACCACCGGGTTCTTGAATTCACTGTAAATCACCACTACTTTATCGTATTCCCCGGCCACAAAAGCTTTGCTGATTTCTTCGGCCATCTCGGCGGTGGCTTGGTAGCGGATTTTGAGCATGAGATCCTTAAAGCGCAAATCCTTGGGCAAATCCGACCGTTTAAAAAAGTCAGCCCCTTTGCGACCAACCGGAATCAGGGTGGCTTGTTGATTGGAAGGCAAATCTTGGATAAAGCGGCGGGCTGTTTTGATCAAGTTGCTGTTAAAACCCCCGCATAATCCTTTGTCGGAGGTCAACAAAACGACCCCAACCCGCTTGACATCCCGGACTTGGGTCAAAAGCATTTCGGTATCTGAACCCTCCAACCCGGCCACCAAGCGACCCACGATGTTCTGAAGTCCCTCCGCGTAGGGGCGAATTTGCTGAATAGCTCCTTGCGCTCTCCTCAATTTGGAGGCCGAAACCATTTTCATGGCTTTGGTTATCTGCTGGGTAGAGATAACCGAGCCGATGCGTACCCTGACTTCTTTGAGATTGGCCATGCTGGGGAGGACTTACCGGGATTAGGCTTTGTAGCGGGCAACCAATTGATTGGCCGTCGATGATAACACGTCGGTTAGGCTATCTTCAAATTTGCCGGCCTTGAGGGCCTCCAATACGTTGGGGTGGTTCGCACGCAATGTCGCCAGAAAATCCGCTTCAAATTCACGAACCTTGGCCATGGGTACTTCCATCAAAAGACCTTTGGTACCCAAATAAATAATCGCAATCTGGTCTTCGACCCTAAACGGTGAATACTGCGGCTGTTTCAGAATTTCGACGTTTCGAGCCCCCTTATCCAAAACTGCTTTGGTTGCGGCATCCAGGTCTGAACCAAATTTGGAGAAGGCCTCCAATTCACGGTACTGGGCCTGATCCAGCTTAAGGGTACCGGCAACCTTTTTCATGGATTTGATTTGGGCATTACCCCCTACCCTGGACACCGAAATACCCACGTTAATGGCGGGACGTACACCGGAGTTAAAGAGGTTAGACTCCAAGAAAATTTGCCCATCCGTGATCGAAATAACATTAGTCGGAATATAGGCCGACACATCACCAGCCTGCGTTTCAATAATGGGTAGGGCGGTTAAGGAGCCCCCACCTTTGACCTTGCCTTTGAGCGATTCGGGCAGGTCGTTCATTTGGGCGATGATCTCGTCGTTGTAGTTCAACTTACAAGCTCTTTCCAAAAGACGGGAGTGGAGGTAAAAAACGTCCCCGGGGTAGGCCTCGCGTCCTGGAGGACGACGGAGCAACAACGAAACTTCCCGATAGGCTACCGCTTGTTTGGAGAGGTCATCGTACACAATCAAGGCAGGATTTCCCAAGTCCCTGAAGTATTCCCCTATCGCAGCACCGGCCATCGGCGCGTAGAACTGAAGAGGAGCAGGATCCGAGGCAAAGGCCGCCACCACGATGGTATAAGGCATGGCTCCTTTATCCTCCAACGTTTTGACGATATTGGCAACCGTAGAGGCCTTTTGACCAACCGCAACGTAAATGCAATAAACCGGCTTACCGGCCTCGTAAAATTCTTTTTGGTTGATGATGGTATCGATCGCGATGGCTGTTTTACCAGTTTGACGGTCCCCGATAATCAACTCACGCTGACCACGACCCACCGGGATCATGGAGTCAATCGCTTTGATTCCTGTTTGGAGGGGTTCATGGACCGGTTGACGGAAGATTACCCCAGGGGCTTTGCGCTCAATCGGCATTTCAAAGGTCTCACCTTGAAGGGGACCTTTGCCGTCAATCGGCTGACCCAAGGTGTTGACCACCCGACCCAACATTCCGTGGCCCACCTTGATGGAAGCGATAAGGCCGGTACGCTTGGCGGTATCGCCTTCCTTGATGCCTTCGGAACCGCCCAAGAGGACCGCTCCAACATTGTCCTCTTCGAGGTTGAGGACGACGGCTCGGGTGCCGTTAGAAAATTCAATGAGTTCCCCTGCCTGAACGCGAGTCAAGCCGTAAAGGCGAGCAATACCATCCCCGACTTGAAGTACGGTACCGATTTCCTCAAGCTGGCTTTGCGATTGGTGTCCGGAGAGTTGTTCCCTGAGGATCGCGGAGATTTCGTCCGGTTGCAATTGTGACATAAACTAAATTTTGGATAGATAAAGATTATCGGAAAATTGACGACGAATTTGCTGCAATTCGCTGGCTAAAGAGGCATCAACGCGGAGGTCACCGCTTTGGAGCACATATCCCCCCAACAATTCAGGGTTATGTTGGTATTCAAAAGCGGCTCCTTGCCCAAAGGCTTTTGATAGGTTGCTCTCAAGTTGGGATCGATTATTTTCGTCCAAGGGGGAAGCCGTTTGAATTTCTATACGAACAACGCCTTTTTGGTTCTCAAACAAACGCACGTAGGCTTTGGCCATTCCACCCATTTCGGATTCTCTGTGCTTGCGAATGGCTAAATTCAAGAAACCTAAGGTTAAGCCGTCAAAGGTGGAGGCAAAGATTTTGTTGACGATTTGAATTTTGAGATCAGGCTTGATCAATGGAGAGCGAAATAAACGCTCCAAATCCTTGCTACCGGTAACAGCGGATGACAAGCTCACCATATCCTGGAAGATGCGCTGCTCCAGCCCCCTCTCGGTGGCAAGCCGTAACAATGAAACGGCGTAACGGGTAGCAATTCTGGAATTGTTCATTCGACGTTCAGCGCTTTGCTTCTTATTAGGGGTTTTACAAATTAAATAGCTTAGTGGGCCGAGTGCTTAGCGGACTGGGATTTGGAGCTGGTCCAATTGTTGGCGCAAGTACGTCTGTTGTGCATCTGACTTTTCGAGTTCCTTGCGGAGCAGCTTTTCGGCCACATCTACAGAGAGGTTAGCCACCAGGTTTCGAACTTCGGTCATGGCGGCTTTGCGATCGTTGGCAATGTCTTGACGGGCCAAATCCAAAAGCCTTTTGCCCTCTACTTCCGCTTTGGCCTTGGCCTCCGAGACGATATGATCACGGGTTTTCTTGGCTTCGGCAAGCATCAAATCTCTTTCGGCACGGGCTTCGGCCATGAGTTTATCGTTATCCGCTTGAAGGCGCACCATCGCCATTTTGGCTTCGTTGGCGGCATCCAGGGCCTGTCTGATTTGAGCGTCCCTCTCGTTCACCGATTCCAAAATGGGCTTCCACGCAAACTTGCGCAGAACGACCAAAAGGAGCAGAAACGAAAGTGCCGGCCAGACCAGCAGACCCAGTTGGGGGGTTACCAAATCCATGGCGACCTCCTTAGGCTACCAACAAGGCAACAACCACCGCAAATAAGGCAACACCCTCGATTAGGGCAGCAGCGATGATCATGGCTGTTTGGATTTTGGGGGTTGCTTCAGGCTGACGAGCAATAGCCTCGGTAGCCGATCCACCGATACGGCCGATACCAATGCCTGCGCCCATGGCGGCAAGACCTGCTCCGATAGCGGCAATTCCTGTAATCGTTGTCATAAATTAAAATTTAGGGGGTTGAGATTTGTTTGGTATGGTTTTAAAATAATAAGAATAAATTAATGTGCATCATGGACGCCATGTTCCGGTTCTGCCGTAGCTAGACCAATGAACAAAGCAGAAAGTAGAGTGAAAACATAAGCCTGAAGCGCAGCGACCAAGATTTCTAAACATTCCATAAACAGCACAAAAGCGATGGAAACCGGCGCCATGGCCAAGGTTTTAAAAATGAAAATCAAAGAAATCAGACTCAGGATAATGATATGCCCCGCAGTGATGTTTGCAAAAAGACGAATAGTCAATGCAATTGGCTTGGAGAAAATTCCAACCACCTCCACAGGAATCATGATCGGATACAACCATTTGGGGACATGAGGGAGGAAAATATGGGACCAATAATGCTTATTGCCACTGAAATTGGTAATCAAGAGGGTGAAGACAGCCAATACCAAGGAGACCGCAATATTCCCTGTTAGATTGGCCCCGGTGGGAAGAAGTCCCAAAAGATTGTTGATCCAAATGAAGAAAAAAGCCGTCAACAAATAGGGCATGTATTGGGCATAACGCTTTTCTCCAATATTCGGTCTTGCAATATCATCGCGGATGAACAGGATGATTGGTTCCAAGAATCGGGCAAGGCCCGACGGCATTCGGTTGTTAGAACGAGCATACGACCGCGCCGCGGAGATAAAGATGATCAAAAGAAGTACAATGCTCAAGAGCATCGAGGCCACATTCTTGGTGATGGATAAATCCATAACGGGCAAGCCCGATGCTTCTTGAATGTGACCGTGTTCATCCAACCTAAAAGTCAGGGCCCCCGATTGGGGTTGGGCGTGCCCGTGTTCAAAGGCCGAGGACATCATGAAATGCCATTGCCCTCCACACCACAAAATCACAGGAAGCGGAATTGAAACAGGATGAACATGGCCTGCCTCGTCGCGATGGTCGTAAAGATGCCAATCATGGGCATCCGCAATGTGGTGCAAAATGACCTTCGATGCATCAAATTCTGCTGACTCTTCCGAGTGCCCGGATTTGACAACGGTGTCGACGGAATCAGCGGCGGCGTTAGCATCAACTCCTTGAGGCCATGACACCAAAACCCACAAGCTGAACAAGTAGATGGAGCAACGAATCAAAAAGGGAGTTGAAGCTAATGAATGCACAAAAAGGGCTTAGAGCGCTCGAAGAAGGCTATTTGACCCGCTACGATTGCGGGCGCAAGATAGAAAGCAAGGCCCATTTTACAAAAATCAAATGCACCAAAACAATGGCCACAAAACCCAAGCCTGAATGGCGATGCTGAAGGCCTCCCATTTGATAAAAGACCAAGATCCCCAACAGGTTCAAAAGAAGATGTACCAAGGAAAAAAAAGGAGCCCCCTTGGAGAGCCAACCCCTATAATTCGACCATGGATGAGCAAAAATGGCCAAGTTCAGGGTATTCAACCCAATGCATATCCAAAGGCCTTGACGCAAGGAGGGAAGCGCGGCTGCGTTGATCCCAAGCTCCAGCTCCATACCCCCCCGAATGATCAGGTTGAGGAAGGCAAAAGCGAGCCAAATGACCAAAACATACCAACCCCTTTGCATTTCAACCCGGAAACTTTACGAACGGAACCGAGACCAAACCAGGATCATGGCCATCATCAAGCCCAACAAAAGGCCTGCAATGGTCAACCACGGCCGATCCAAAACCATTCGAGCATCAAGTTCATGGCCAACCCATGCGCCTAATCCAATGGGAACGGCCATTTGGAAAGCCAGACCGCCGTACTGAGCGAGGGCGTCAGGCAGTTTTGGCATGGGCGTCCCCGGCATAGACCCCTCTAAGGGCTTGCATAGTGCATTTGCCTGTCAACTGGGCACCTTCTTCGACCACCAATTTTGGAGCGGAAATATCGCCGATCACTTTGGCGGTTGCCGAAAGCAATATGGATTCGCTGGCTTCGATATTGCCCTCGATTTTCCCATAAACGTGCACATTCTTGCCGCGTGCAACCCCTTTAATCACCCCTTGAGCACCCACAACCAGACGACCATCCGTGGTCACATCCCCATGGGCTTGTCCATCAAGCCGTAAATCGCCTTTGCAGCTTATATTCCCCTCTACACGAGCTCCTTCGGTCAGCGCATTCATCTCGACCCCGGTTGGCCGACCCAATTTGAGTGGTAAGTGCATGTTCATAAGGCAAATTTAGGGTTTTTGAGGTGTTTTTGTGTCTTGTCTCCTGACTTTGGAGGCCTTTTGAAGGGCAAATTCCCTTTCTACCTCCCAACGGAGCAAGGAATCAGCCCTGCCGAGGGCGGTATCCAGGAGCTCAATGCCGTAACTGTACCCCACATCCGGCCTAGGTAAATCCTGGTATTGGAAGGAATCCTCACCCAAGATTTCTCTACGCAGAACCGACATGTTTCTTTGATTCATGAGAATATAGGCCTCCAGAGAATCGATCCTCTGCCCCTGAAGCACCACTTGCTTTTGCCATTTGCGCCTGCTGTTCCCCGGCACATACGAGCCAAGAGGGGTATACACCAAAATAGCCCCAAAAAATAGCGAACCCACCACCAAAAAGGTGCTGATCAGCACCAACCAATTCCAAGGCCTAAGCAAAATATTGATTTTGGCATGGAGATCGCCTTCTGAACGGACAATAAGGCGATAATCCAGACGCATTTTGCGCCAGAAATCCACCAACCAACGAACGAATCGAAAAGGTTTCATTGCCTTGGTTGCAATTTATACCTTTGGAGACGTTAATGGGTAGCGCACCTTGTCAATGAGTTTACAAAATTCTCCACGTCCTAAGGCGGTTTTTACGGATCGAGCCAAGATGGCCCTGATCGCAGGCCTCATCCTTATGGGCTTCATGCTGCCGGGGGCTGTTCAGTCCCAATCCTGGGTCAAAAGGCAATATCATAACGTCACCGCCCGCTTTAACGGGCTCTATTATGCCAAGCTCAAACACCGTGAAGCCATGGAGGAAATCATGTTGGCCCACAAAGATGATTATGCCCAATACTTGCCTGTTTTTGTGGTGTCCTTGGACGCAGCGGTGAGCTCCGGAGCTTCTTCCTTTGAGGAGTCCATCAAGAAATGCTCCAATGTCATTCAGCGCAAAGAACATAGCCGTTGGATTGACGAGAGCTTTCTGCTCATTGGGGAATGCTATTATCTCCGCAGAAATTTCTTTGATGCCATCGAAACTTTCCAGTACATCAACACCAAATTCAAGGGAAGTCCCGAGGCAGATTTGGCCTCGGCATGGCTCGTGCGTTCTTACACCTCAACCAAGCAACATAGCAGGGCCCAGGCCGTTGTGGACCGAGCCCTTGAATCCAAAAAATTCAGTCCTGAGCATAAAGGTTGGCTGTACTTGGCCGCAGCAGAATCCCAGTTGGCGCAAAATCGATTCCAGAAAGCCTCTGAATACTTGGAACTTGCCCTGAAGTGTCGATTACCAAGAGCCCAGAGACGCCGAACAGCCTTCCTTCTTGGTCAAATCTACCTCGACATCGAAAGCCGTAAAGCGCCCGCACATTTCCGTAGCGCCCTAAAAATGAGACCTGAACCGGAAATGAGCTTTCAATGCAAAATTCGGATGGCTTCTGCATACACCGATATTCGAGAAGGGAATCTGAAGGCGCAACGAATCCTGCTGAAACTCGCCAAATCCAAAAAATATTTTGCGTACCGCGATGTCTTGTATTACGAACTGGCGCAAATAGATCAAGATCGAAAAGACAACAAATCAATGTTGTCGAATTTAAGGAAGTCGTTGGGGTATTCTTCCGAAATCAATGCCCAAAGGAAAAAAACTTGGCTCGCCTTCGCGGATTGTTATTTCAATGCCAAAAATTATCCAAAGGCACAGATGTTTTTTGATAGTTTGGGGCAGAACACCGACAAGGACCACCCTCGTTTCAAAGAAATCAAGAACAAACAGAATTACTTGGGCGAATTGGTCAAAAACATGCAATTGATCGAGTTACAGGACTCTTTGCTCGAATTAGGGGCTATGGACGAAAATCGTTTGATTGCCAGAATTGATCGTATTCTGGACGAGGAGAGGCAAGAGGCTGCCCGTGAGAAAGCAAGGCTAGCGGACTCCATCAAAGCCGCTGCTAACGCTGCATCCACAAGCCCCCAGTTTATCGATCCCATGCTCATGCAAAGAACCATGATGAGCGCGCCAACCGCCAATGCGAGTGGGGATTGGCATTTCTATAACAACCAAATCCTAGGCGCGGACCTCAACCAGTTTATGCAGCTTTGGGGTAAACGCGAAAACAAAGACCATTGGCGAAGAAGCACCAAAGGCCAAAATGATGAAGGCGAAGCCCAGGCCGGTTCCAGTCCAAGCGAAGAGGTAAGCGCCGAACAGGCCTTGGCAGATTCTCTTGCCAAATTACCCCGAACGCGGGAAACCCTTTTACAACAAATCCCTCGTGACGAGGTTTCGCGTACCCGTTCCTTGGACCTGGTTCGCAAGGCCCATGTCGCGCTTGCCAAAGGATACAAGGATCGCTTCTCGGATTATCCTGCCTCCTTGGGTTGGCTGAGTAAACACCTCAAGAGATTTCCGGGTGCAGTCAGCGAGCCAGAGGCCTTGTATCAATCGTATTTGTGTTATGATTTGACGGGCAAGGTCGCGGAGAAAGAACAAATGCGGCAGCTCTTGGACAGCCTATACCCGGAATCGTCCTATACCAAACTCATAAACGGCTCCTATACAGCCAATACAGATTCCATGCATGAGGCTGCGGATCTCCATTATAGGGAATGTTACCGATTCTACTCCATGGAAATGTACGACTCGGTAATTTTCCAATGCAAAATGGCCAAAGCGCGTTTTGGATCGGATACCCTGATACCCTATTTCGGCTTTTTGGAAACGGTAAGTGCGGCACGCAAGGACACAAGCCTTCTGATTCAAGGCATGGAGGCTTTGGCAAATCGGCCCGATGCCGGTCAAGTCGCTTATGCCGCAAGGGATTTGTTGAATATCCTGCGACCTACTGCGACCCAAGGCCCCGGTGGAGGGCCAAGCAAGAACGAGCCCAGAGGCAAGGTCAAGGATCGCTACGAATTCAAACCGGATTCCTTGCAACCGCATTATTTGATATTGCGCATGGATGCCTCGGTTTATAAGAAAAACATTGAAATTGGCGTCAAATTGACCCGTTTCGCGGAGAAAAATTTCAAGCGATTGGGCATCAAGATGTCTTACCCTTTGTACAAAGAAGTGGAACAACTGATTCTGCTGAGGGAGCTTCCTGACCTGGCCACTGCCGAGCGATTTTGGCGAGAGGCACTGGCGGACAAAGATTTATTCAGCAACCTTCAGAAGGACCAATACGATTGGTTTTATGCCTCCAAAGAAAATTACGGGAAACTGTATAAAAATTTATCTTTGATAGATTATTTGAACTTTTTTTCAGAAACCCACTAAAACAAATTCGCTTTTGAGTCCAAAACCCGATTACCTAGGCAATATTTTCCCTAAAGGTGAGGCCAAGCCCCTTTGGATTAACCGCGTTTGGATCATTTACTCCGGTTTTTTAGGGGTCATTGCCTTTTTTTTCATGATCACCATTTACGGGGGATTGGGCAGCATGCCTGATTTTCAAGATCTTGAAAATCCACGCAGCAATTTGGCCAGCGAAATAATTTCCTCAGACGGTGAAACCATCGGCAAGTTTTATCTTCAAAACAGGTCCTATACCAAGTTTCATCAAATTTCACCTCATGTTATAAATGCCCTAATCGCGACTGAGGACATCCGCTTTTATCAACATTCTGGAATTGACCTGCGAGCACTCATTCGAGCAGTTGTTTTTGTTGGAAGAGATGGTGGAGCATCTACGATAACCCAACAACTTGCCCTAAATCTCTTTGGAGAAGGCCGCGCCAAATCAAAACCAGCTCGGGTCCTTCAAAAAATTAAAGAGTGGATTATCGCCGTACAATTGGAAAGACGATACACCAAACAAGAGATTTTAGCCATGTACCTCAATACCGTCGATTTTGGGTACAATTCATTTGGAATAAGTTCAGCGGCTCAGACTTACTTCAAGAAAGATGTTAAAAAACTGGATATTCATGAGGCGGCCTTGTTGATTGGTCTCCTTAAAGGAACCTCGTATTACTCCCCTGTTAGGCACGAGCAAAGGTGCTTGGACCGTCGAAATACTGTTATTAATCAAATGATTAAATATGATTTCCTTGAACCCGCCCTTGGAGATGAATACAAGGCAAATCCATTGGGCTTGGACCTGAACCCCCAAGGACATTCAGTAGGTTTGGCTACCTATTTTAGAGAAGTTCTTCGCCAAGAATTAGCTGAGTGGGTCAAAACCAAGACCAATGAACAAGGTGAGCCCCTCAATTTATATAAAGACGGGCTTAGAATTTATACAACCATAGACTCTCGAATGCAGGAACACGCAGAAGACGCCGTTCGAGTTCAAATGAAAAGCCTTCAACGCGAATTCGACCAACATTGGTTAGGAAAAGCGCCTTGGGGTGAATTCACAGAAATTATTGAACAAGGAATGAAACGATCCGCCCGCTATCATACACTAAAGAACGAGGGCTGGTCAGAGTCTGCTATCCGCAAGAATTTCAACGAACCCACTGATATCAACTTGTTTAGTTGGAAGGGCTTCAAGAATGTCAAGATGACGCCGATGGATTCCATTCGGTATGCTAAGAAATTCCTTCATACCGGTTTCATGGCCATGGATCCTCAAACAGGATTCATTAAGGCATGGGTAGGTGGCATTGATATCAATTTCAGCCAGTACGACCATGTGAACCCAAGCGCGAAAAGGCAAGTTGGTTCGTCGTTTAAACCCTTGGTTTACACTGTAGCTGTTGATAATGGTTTTGACCCTTGCCAACCGATTCCAAATTCACCGGTCACCTTCGAGGAATTTGAAAATTGGACACCACAGAACTATGATGGTAAAGTGGGTGGCTCTATGAGCATGTTTCGTGGCCTTGCTCTTTCTGTGAACAATATAGTGGCCTACCTAATGAAGCAGGTTGGTCCTCAACCCGTTATTGATATTTGCCGTAAAATGGGTATCACCTCGCCCTTGGATCCTTATCCTAGCTTGTGCCTAGGAAGCTTCGACATGAGTGTATATGAAATGGTTGGCGCATACGGAACCTATGCAAACCAAGGGGTATGGACTAAGCCTGCTTATATCCAAAAAATAACTGATCACAAAGGAAATATCCTTTTTGAACATACTCCTGAAACCAAAGATGTAACCAGCGAGGAAACCGCATTTGTTATGACAAAAATGTTGCAAAAAGTTGTTGATGAGGGCACTGCTTCAAGGCTTCGAAATCGCTACCAACTTAAAGGTGACTTTGCCGGCAAAACCGGAACTACCCAAAACAATTCGGACGGATGGTTCATTGGATTTCATCCCAACCTCGTGGCGGGGGCTTGGGTTGGAGCAGATGACAGGGCTGTGCATTTCCGTAGCACCAGCCTGGGTGGAGGAGCCAACACGGCCTTGCCCATTTTCGGGTTATTTATGCAGAAGGTAATGGCCGATAGCCGACTTAACCTTAAACCAGCAAGCTTTCCCGTCCCCGAAGGAGGGATAAGCATCAACATGGATTGTTCCGAATATGCCTACGAAAAGGCCGAAGATGAAGATAGCTGGGGAGATTCCAGCGATTGAGGCTTAGTCCTGCTGGAGACCGGGGCTCAGCAAAATAATTTTGTTGGACAAAACTTCGACCACCCCACCGAGCAAGTTGAATTTCATATCTTGTCCGTCCAATGTTCTGAAGTGAAGAACCCCTGGATTGGCCAAGGATGCCACGATAGGGGCGTGATCCTTGAGCACTTCAAAAGGGCCATCGTTCCCTGGAACATGGACCGAGACCACCTGTCCCTCGTAAAGAGTCTTCTCGGGGGTGAGCACCTGAAGGGTTAAAGCCATGGGACTTAGGATTGTTCTGCCAACATTTTGCGACCGGCCTCAATGACATCATCGATGCTCCCCTTGAGATTGAACGCCGCCTCAGGGTATTGATCCACTTCCCCATCGATAATCATGTTGAACCCACGGATGGTTTCTTCAATGGGAACGAGTACCCCGGGCATTCCGGTGAATTGTTCGGCAACATGGAAGGGTTGGGAAAGGAAGCGCTGAACGCGGCGGGCGCGGCCCACCACTAATTTGTCCTCTTCACTCAATTCATCCATCCCCAGGATCGCAATGATGTCTTGCAGCTCTTTGTAACGCTGAAGAATTTGCTTAACCCGCATGGCACAATCGTAATGTGCATCGCCCAGAATGTCCCGGGTCAAAATGCGGGATGTAGAATCCAAGGGATCCACCGCAGGATAAATACCAAGCTCAGCAATTTTACGGCTGAGTACCGTGGTGGCATCCAAGTGGGCAAAGGTGGTGGCAGGAGCAGGGTCGGTCAAGTCATCTGCAGGGACGTACACGGCTTGAACCGAAGTGATGGAGCCCCTTTTGGTGGAGGTGATCCGCTCTTGCATCAGACCCATCTCGGTGGCCAAGGTGGGCTGGTAACCTACCGCTGAGGGCATCCGTCCCAACAAGGCCGAAACCTCGGAACCGGCCTGGGTGAAACGGAAGATATTGTCTATGAAGAAAAGGATATCGCGACCGCTGGCATCTTTCTCATCGCCATCGCGCAGATGTTCGGCCAAGGTCAAGCCGGAGAGAGCAACACGAGCACGTGCTCCCGGTGGTTCATTCATTTGGCCAAAGACCAAGGAGATAC
>Ga0194118_10001378_pt1 | contig 35099 bp, 47 predicted proteins | sample TA2MahsurfametaG_2_FD_148662 | JGI IMG/M metagenome (GOLD analysis project Ga0194118, IMG submission 148662) | Freshwater microbial communities from Lake Tanganyika, Tanzania - TA2015013 Mahale N5 surface | ecosystem: Environmental > Aquatic > Freshwater > Lake | place: Tanzania: Lake...
TGACAATGTGTCGATGGATGTTGAGCTGATTGCGCCGATCGCGATGGATGAAGGCTTGCGCTTCGCCATTCGTGAAGGTGGCCGCACCGTCGGCGCCGGCGTTGTCGCGAAGATCACGGCGTAAGAACAGGGTATCGGGTTCCAGAAGATGGACAGCCAAAATATCCGCATCCGCCTCAAGGCGTTCGATCACCGCGTGCTGGATGGCAGCACGCGGGAAATCGTGAATACCGCGAAGCGGACAGGCGCGCGCGTGCGGGGCCCGATTCCGCTGCCGACGCATATTGAGCGTTTCACCGTCAACCGTTCGCCGCATGTTGACAAGAAAAGCCGCGAGCAGTTCGAAATCCGCACGCATCGCCGTCTTCTTGATATTGTTGACCCCACGCCGCAAACGGTGGACGCGCTCATGAAGCTCGACCTCGCTGCTGGCGTGGATGTCGAAATCAAGATCTGAAGGGCCGGGGGAGTTTACCATCATGGCCGCGAAAAATGGCCGCACTGGCCTGATCGCCAAGAAGCTGGGCATGTCCCGGTTGTTCAATGAGGATGGTTCGACCATCCCCGTCACACTGCTGCATGTTGATAATGTGCGCGTGATCGCAAAGCGCAGCGCCGATAAGGATGGCTACGAAGCCGTTCAGCTTGGCATTGGCACCGCGAAGCCCAAAAACGTCTCCAAGGCGAATAAGGGGCATTTTGCGAAAGCCGGTGTGGAAGCGCCGCGCAAGGTTGTGGAGTTCCGTGTGGCGTCTGATGCCGTGCTGGAACCCGGCGCCGTGCTGTCTTCCGCGCATTTCGTTGCCGGGCAGAAGGTGGATGTGACCGGTGTCACCGTGGGTAAGGGCTTCGCGGGTGCGATGAAGCGCTGGAACTTCTCGGGGCTTGAAGCCTCGCACGGGGTTTCCGTCAGCCACCGTTCGCATGGTTCTACCGGTAACCGCCAGGATCCGGGCAAGACCTTCAAGAACAAGAAGATGGCGGGCCATCTTGGCGTTGAACGCGTGACCACCCAGAACCTGGAAGTGGCGGGCGTTGATGCCGAAAAGGGTCTGTTGTTGATCAAGGGCGCTGTTCCTGGTTCTAAGGGTGGCTATGTGTTGGTGCGTGATGCGGTGAAGCGCCCGCGTCATGCTGATGCTCCCTTCCCAGCGGCCATCGCGTGAACGAGGCGAAGATGCAAACTCCTGTCATCACCCTCGAGAACACCAATTCTGGTGAGATCGAATTGCCGGAAGCGCTGTTCGGTGCCACGCCGCGCGCTGATATCATGGCGCGTGTGGTGCATTGGCAATTGGCCAAGCGCCGCGCCGGCACCCACAAGGCGAAGGGTATGGGCGAAGTCTCTGGCACGACCAAGAAGCCCTATCGTCAGAAGGGTACTGGCAATGCGCGCCAGGGTTCCCTGCGTTCGCCGCAATTCCGCAAGGGTGGCGTGGTACATGGGCCGGTGGTGCGAGACCATGGCTATAGCCTGAACAAGAAGGTGCGCCGCCTTGGTCTGATCAGTGCGCTGAGCCAGAAGGCCGCCGAAGGAAAGCTCGTGGTGTTGGAAAACGCGGCCCTCGCCGCCGATGCCAAGACCTGCGCGGTTGCCGCGAAGGTGAGGGCGCTCGGCTGGAAGAGCGTTTTGGTGGTGGATGCCGCGGCGGATGAGAATTTTGCGCGTTGCATACGCAACCTTCCCAAGGTGCGGGTGCTGCCGACCATTGGCGCCAATGTCTATGACATTTTGAACCACGAAGTGCTCGCGGTAACGCGTGCCGGCGTGGAAGCCCTGAAGGAGCGGCTGGCATGAGCGAGAGCGCTGCGAAGCCGAAAAAGCCGGTGATCAGCAGGGAAAGGATGTATCAGACCATCCTGTCCCCGCTGGTGACCGAAAAGGCGACCCTGAATAGCGAACGTGGCCAGATCACCTTCAAGGTGGCCGGCGATGCAACCAAGCCGGAAATCAAGGCGGCGGTTGAAAGCCTATTTGGGGTCAAGGTGCTTGCCGTGAACACCATTGTGGTGAAGGGCAAGACCAAGCGTCTCCGCGGCCGTCCCGGCCAGCGGTCTGATTGGAAAAAGGCGATGGTGCGGCTTGCTGAAGGCCAAAGCATCGACCTCACGACGGGGCTCGCTTAAGCCATGACGCTCAAGAGTTTTAATCCGATCACGCCTTCGCTGCGTGGCACGATTTTGATCGACCGTACCGAATTGTGGAAGGGCAAGCCCGTGAAGGGGCTGACCCTGGGCAAGTCGCATTCGGGTGGTCGCAATAATCACGGGCGCATCACCTCGCGCTTCCGCGGCGGTGGGCATAAGCAATCCTATCGCATCGTGGACTTCAAGCGCCGAGACAAGTTCGGCGTGCCCGCGACGGTTGAGCGTTTGGAATATGACCCGAACCGCACGGCCTTCATAGCGCTGCTGAAGTATGAGGATGGGGAGCTTGCCTATATCATCGCGCCGCAGCGCCTGAGGGTGGGTGACACGGTGATGTCGGCGGAACGCGCGGACATCAAGCCGGGCAATGCGATGCCGATGGCGGCCATTCCGGTTGGTACCATTATCCATAACATCGAAATGAAGCCGGGTGCGGGCGGCAAGATTGCGCGCTCTGCCGGGACCTTCGCGCAGCTGGTCGGCAAGGATGCAGGCTATGCGCAGGTGAAGCTAATGTCTGGTGAATTGCGCCTGATCCGTGCGGAATGCATGGCGTCCATAGGCGCGGTTTCCAACCCGGACAATAGTAACCAGGAACTTGGCAAGGCGGGGCGCAATCGCTGGCTCGGCCGCAAGCCGCATAACCGCGGCGTGACCATGAACCCGGTTGACCACCCGCATGGTGGTGGTGAAGGCCGTACCTCTGGTGGTCGCCATCCGGTGACGCCGTGGGGCAAACCAACCAAGGGCGCGAAGACGCGCAATAACAAGCGGTCCGATGGATTTATCGTCCGTCGCCGCAACGCGACGAAGGGCTGATCGCGATGCCGCGCAGCGTATGGAAGGGCCCGTTTGTTGACGGTTACCTGCTGAACAAGGCGGAAGCCGCTCGTGCTTCGACCCGCAATGAGATCATCAAGATCTGGTCGCGGCGCAGCACGATCCTGCCACAATTTGTTGGCCTGACTTTCGGGGTCTATAACGGCAAGAAGTTCTTGCCGGTACAGGTTTCCGAAAATATGGTGGGCCATAAATTCGGTGAATTCTCTCCGACGCGGACCTTCACGAGTCATGCGGCGGATAAAAAGACGAAGCGAGGCTGAGGAGCATGAGCAAGCCAAAATACCCGCTTGGCGTGGCAAACACCGAAGCCCAGGCCGTCACCTTCAACATCCGCGTGAGCCCACGCAAGCTGAACCTGGTTGCCGCGATGATCCGCGGCAAGAAGGCGCAAGATGCCGTGGCGCAGTTGACCTTCAGCAAGCGCCGCATTGCTGGCACGGTGAAGAAGACACTGGAAAGCGCGATCGCGAATGCCGAAAACAACCACAGCCTGGATGTGGATCGCCTTGTTGTCTCCCGTGCAGAAGTTGGTCGCGCGGCGGTGATGAAGCGCTTCCATGCGCGTGGCCGTGGCCGGTCCTCCACCATCGAAAAATGGTTTAGCCATTTGAAGATTGTGGTGGCCGAACAGGCTGTTGCGGAAGCCGCTGAAGCTCAGGAGGCCGCATAGTATGGGCCAGAAAGTCAATCCCGTCGGGCTTCGGCTTGGCATTAATCGCACTTGGGATAGCCGGTGGTTCGCTGCCGCGGATTATTCCAAGATGCTGCATGAAGATTTCAAGCTGCGTGAAAAGCTGCGTGATCGCCTGAAGGGCGCTGGCGTGAGCCGCGTGGTGATTGAACGCCCGGCCAAGAAGCCGCGCGTGACAATCCATGCTGCCCGCCCTGGTGTTGTCATCGGCAAGAAGGGCGCGGATATCGAAGTGCTGCGCAAGGATTTGCAGAAGATGGCAGGTGCCGAAGTGGCGCTCAACATCGTTGAAATCCGCAAGCCGGAAATTGATGCCGTGCTAGTCGCCGAGAGTATCGCGCAGCAGCTGGAACGCCGTGTGGCATTCCGTCGCGCCATGAAGCGTGCGGTGCAATCCGCGATGCGTCTTGGTGCGCTCGGTATTCGGATCAATTGCTCCGGCCGTTTGGGCGGCGCCGAAATCGCGCGCATGGAATGGTATCGTGAAGGCCGCGTGCCGCTGCATACTCTGCGTGCCGATATTGATTACGGCACGGCGACGGCGAAGACCACCTATGGCACTTGCGGTGTGAAGGTTTGGGTCTTTAAGGGCGAGATCATGGCGCATGATCCGATGGCGCAAGACAAGCGCGCCGCCGAACAGGCGCCGCAGCGCTAAGGGTATAGGACAATGCTGCAACCTAAGCGCACCAAATTCCGCAAGGCCCATAAGGGGCGCATCCATGGCCTGGCGAAGGGTGGGTTCTCCCTGTCCTTTGGCGGTTTCGGCCTCAAGGCCCTGGAACCTGAGCGCGTGACCGCGCGACAGATCGAAGCGGCGCGCCGCGCGATCACCCGCGCCATGAAGCGTCAAGGCCGAGTGTGGATTCGCATCTTTCCGGATGTACCGGTTTCCACCAAGCCTGCTGAAGTCCGCATGGGCTCCGGCAAGGGGGCCCCGGAGTTTTGGGTGGCCCGGGTGAAGCCCGGCCGCATCATGTTCGAGATTGACGGCGTGAGCAACGACGTGGCGCGTGAAGCGCTGACCCTCGGTGCTGCGAAACTTCCGATCAAGACGAAGTTCGTGACCCGTCTGGGTCTGGAGGCTTGATCATGGCCATGACCAAGATCGGCGATGTTCGTGCCAAATCGGCTGATGAGCTGAACACAATGTTGCTTGATCTGCGTAAGGAGCAGTTCAATCTGCGCTTCCAACGCGCAACCGGGCAGCTTGAAGCTCTAAGCCGTATTCGCCAGGTCCGTCGGGACATTGCGCGGGTGAAGACCATCATCGGTGAGCGCAGCCGCGCCGCCGCAACCAAAGCCTGAGAGGAGACCGACGGCGATGCCGAAGCGCGTCCTCACCGGGCGGGTCGTCAGCGATAAGATGGACAAGACCGTGACGGTCTTGGTCGAGCGTCGCGTGATACATCCGCTCTATAAGAAATTCATCCGCAAGTCGAAGAAATATGCGGCGCATGACGGTGCCAACCTGTGCAAGGAAGGTGACGTGGTGCAGATCGAAGAATGTCCGCCGATGTCCAAGCGCAAGACTTGGCTGGTGGTGGCGCGCAACGGTGAAGCCGTGGCGCCGGGGGCGGGAGGCTGATTCGTGATTCAAGTGGAAAGTAACCTGGAAGTTGCCGACAATTCGGGTGCGCGTCGAGTACAATGCATCAAGGTGCTTGGCGGTTCCAAGCGCAAGACTGCTGGTGTGGGCGATGTGATCGTCGTTTCCATCAAGGAAGCGATCCCGCGCGGTAAGGTGAAAAAGGGTACGGTGGAACGCGCGGTGATCGTGCGGACTTCCTTCCCGGTGCGCCGCAATGACGGTTCCGTGATCCGCTTCGACCGCAATGCGGCCGTGCTGATCAACAAGCAGAATGAACCGATCGGCACGCGTATCTTTGGCCCGGTGGTGCGTGAACTTCGCGCGAAGAAGTTCATGAAGATCATCTCTCTGGCGCCGGAGGTGTTGTAAGCCATGGCTCAGAGGATCAGGAAGGGCGACCGCGTTCAGGTTCTGGCTGGCCGTGATAAGGGCCGGCAGGGCGAAGTGATACGCGTGATGCCGACCGAAGATCGTGCGCTGGTGCAGGGCATCAATCTGGTGAAGCGTCACCAGAAGGCGACCGGCATCGGTAATCCCGGCGGGGTCAATCGAAAGGAAGCGCCGATTCATCTTTCGAATTTGTCGCTGATTGACCCGAAATCCGGCAAGCCAACCCGCGTTGGCTTCAAGCTGCTGGAAGATGGCAAGAAGGTCCGGGTGGCGCGCGCCTCCGGCGAGGTGCTTGACGCATGAGCGACGTGAAGGAACAGCCCCGGCTGCGCCAGCATTACGAAACCGTGGTGCGCAAACAGCTTTCTGAGGAATTCGGCTACTCTAATCCTTTGGAAGTGCCGAAGCTTGAGAAGATCGTGATCAATATGGGCGTTGGCGAAGCCGCCGGCGACCAGAAGAAGCTCGATGCCGCAGTGGCTGATCTGACGCTGATTTCGGGCCAGAAGGCGGTGAAGACGAAGGCGAAGAAGGCGATCGCGGGCTTCAAGATCCGCGAAGGCCAGGCGATCGGCTGCAAGGTCACTTTGCGCAGGGAACGCATGTATGAATTCCTTGACCGCCTAGTGACCATTGCGCTGCCGCGTGTGCGCGATTTTCGTGGCATTCCCGGCAGTCGTGGCTTTGATGGTCGGGGCAATTATGCCCTTGGCCTGAAGGAGCAGATCGTGTTCCCCGAAATCATTTATGACAAGGTGGATACGGTGCGCGGCATGGACATTGTTTTCGTCACCACGGCGAAGACCGACAAGGAAGCGAAGGCGCTGCTCAAGGCGTTCCAGCTTCCCTTCCAGAACTGAGTTTTTTGGAAAACCGCCGGGTCAGCCCGGCAGGTTCCGGAGGGTTATGACGGTATGGCAAAGACCTCGTCTGTAGAAAAGAACAAGCGCCGCGAGCGGCTTTCAAAGCACCAGGCCGCAAAGCGCGCTGCATTGAAGGCTGCGGTAATGAACCGCGAGCTGCCGATGGAACACCGCTTCGAAGCGACGCTGAAACTTGCGCAATTGCCCCGCAATGGCGCCAAGAATCGCGTCCGCTTGCGTTGCGAACTCACTGGGCGGCCGCGCGGCAATTACCGCAAATTCAAGCTCTGTCGTAACGCGTTCCGTGAGCTGGCCAATCAGGGTCAGATTCCGGGCGTCGTTAAGGCCAGCTGGTAAGGAAGGCCAGCATGTCCATGTCCGATCCGCTGGGCGATCTGCTCACCCGCATCCGCAATGCGCAATCCGCGCGTCAGTCGCGCTGCAAGGCGCCGGCATCCAGGCTGCGTGAAAACGTGCTTGATGTGCTGAAGCGCGAAGGCTTCATTCGTGCCTGGCGCACGGAAGAACTGCGCCCTGGTATCAAGTTCATTGATATCGAATTGAAATATTCCGAAGGCGAACCCGCGATCCGCGAAATCACGCGTGTGTCGAAGCCTGGCCGTCGGGTCTATTCGAAGATCGCTGAACTCCCCAAATTCTATAATGGTCTTGGCATGTCCATCCTTTCCACGCCGCGTGGCGTGATGAGCGAAAATGAGGCCCGCGCTGCCAATGTTGGCGGCGAGGTTCTCTGCCGCGTATTCTGACGGAGGGTTTGGCAATGTCTCGCGTCGGAAAATATCCTGTTCAGGTGCCATCAGGCGTGCAGCTTGCGCTTTCTGGTCGTACGCTGGTGGCGAAGGGCAAGCTTGGTGAATTGAAGCTTGACCTGACGGATGATGTTGATGTGGAAATCAGCGCTCAGCAGGTGGCAGTAAAGCCGCGCCGCGATGATCGCCGCGCGCTCACCATGTGGGGCACCACGCGTAGCCTGATCAACAGCATGGTGATGGGCGTTTCCACAGGCTTCGTGAAATCCATGGAAATCAACGGTACGGGTTATCGCGCTGCGGTGCAGGGCAAGGATTTGGTGCTGAGCCTCGGCTACAGCCATGAAATCCGTTATCCGATCCCGTCTGGTATCAAGATCACCTGCGAACGCCCCACGGCGATCAAGGTCGAAGGGTCTGACAAGCGCCAGGTCGGTCAGGTTGCCGCTGAAATTCGCGCCTATCGCGGCCCCGAACCCTATAAGGGCAAAGGCGTAAAGTACGAGAATGAGCAGATCCTCCGGAAGGAGGGGAAGAAGAAGTAATGGCCAGCAAGCTCGATCTTCAGGAACGGCGCAAGCGTCGTCTCCGTTATCAGATCCGGATGAAGTCGGGTGGGCGTCCGCGCCTTTCCGTGTTCCGTTCTGGCAAGCATATTTATGCGCAGGTCATTGATGATGCCGCCGGCCGTACGGTGGCTGCGGCGTCTTCGCTGGAAAAGACCATGCGTAAAGCCTTGAAGACCGGCGCCGATACCTCGGCTGCTTCGGCGGTTGGCAAGTTGATTGCCGAACGCGCCATGGCGGCGGGTGTTACGGCGGTGGTCTTTGATCGCGGACCTTATCTTTATCACGGGCGCGTCAAGGCGCTCGCGGACGGCGCCCGTGAGGGCGGGCTGTCGTTCTGAGGGATTGAACAATATGGCACGTGAACCAAGAGGCGGTGGCGAAGGCGGCGAGGGCGGGGAACGTCGTCGTCGTGGTGGCCGTGATCGTGAGCGGGAACCGCGCGCGGAACGTCAGGAAGGTGATGAGCTGAAGGATAAGCTCGTTACCATCAATCGTGTGGCGAAGGTGGTGAAGGGTGGTCGTCGCTTCAGCTTCGCGGCATTGGTTGTGGTTGGCGATGAAAAGGGCCGCGTTGGCTGGGGAGCTGGCAAGGCGCGCGAAGTGCCGGAAGCGATCCGCAAGGCGACGGAACGCGCGAAGCGCACCATGATCCGTGTGCCGATGCGTGAAGGCCGCACACTGCATCATGATGTGGTGGGTGAATTCGGCGCGGGCCGCGTTATTCTGCGTGCAGCGCCGGCGGGTACCGGCATCATTGCCGGCGGCCCGATGCGGGCTGTGTTTGAAACGCTCGGCATGGGCGATGTTGTCGCCAAGTGCACGGGTTCCGCCAATCCGCACAATATGGTGAAGGCTACTTTCGCGGCGCTGCAGCGTTGTACCAGCCCGCGAGCGGTTGCTTCGCGTCGCGGCAAGAAGGTGGCGGAGATTCTCGGCCAGCGGAAGGAAGCCGCCGCTGAGGCGCAGGAGGCCGCGAATGGTTGAGAAAAAGATAGTGAAGGTGACCCAGCTTGGGTCACCGATCGGGCGCAAGTCCGGCCAGAAGGAAACCCTGATCGGCCTTGGCTTGAACAAGCGCCATCGTACGCGTGAACTTGAAGACACGCCTGCGGTGCGCGGCATGATCCGCAAGGTCGCCCACCTGGTGAAGGTGGAGGATTGAACGATGAAGTTGAATGAAATCCGCGACAATGCGGGCGCGCGTCCCAAATTCAAGCGCATCGGCCGTGGGATTGGCTCTGGCAAGGGCAAGACCGGCGGTCGCGGCGTGAAGGGCCAGAAGGCGCGTACCGGCGTTTCGCTGAACGGGTTTGAAGGCGGTCAGCTGCCGATTTATCGGCGTCTGCCAAAGCGCGGCTTCGTGAATAACTTCCGCAAGCTCTATGCCACGCTGAATATTGGTGCGCTGGATGCGGCGATTGAAGCGGGCCGGCTGCCGGCAGGGCAGGATCTGGATGAAACGGCGCTGCGTGCGGCCGGCGTTGTCCGTTCCAGCGCCAAGTTCATCGGCGTGCGTCTGCTCGGCAAGGGTGAGATCAAGCGTGCGGTGAAGATTTCCGTCTCCGGCGCTTCTGCTGCAGCGATTGCAGCGGTGGAAGCCGCGGGTGGCAGCGTGACCGTCACTGCGCCGGCAGCACCGGCTGAGGCTGGCTGAACCTTGTTGGTACCGCGCCGCCTGATCACGATGCGGGACTGATTCTTGGCGGCGCGCGGGGTCACTTGGGCGCCGCTTTCATTCAGGCGAAACGCGCTTGTCTTGTGCCGGCGCGGCGCCAAATAGGACTTGAAGGCAGCGCGCAATCTAAAGAGCGCTCGGCAAATTCGGGAGAATGCGCATGGCGTCCGCCATGGAACAGGCGATGTCCAATTTGAACCTCGGCGTGCTCTCCAAGGCGACCGAGCTCAAGAAGCGTATCTGGTTCACGCTTGGCGCTTTGATCGTCTATCGCATTGGCACCTATATTCCCGTGCCGGGCGTTGATGCGGCAGTGATGGGCGAGATTCTTGCCCAGCATGGCGGCGGTATTCTTGGCATGTTCGACATGTTCTCGGGCGGTGCGCTTGGGCGCATGACCGTATTTGCGCTCAACATCATGCCCTATATCAGCGCCAGCATCATTGTGCAGTTGATGACCGCTGCGATCCCCGCCTGGGAAGCCCTGAAGAAGGAAGGCGAGTCGGGGCGGAAGAAACTCAATCAATATACGCGCTACCTCACGGTCGCGATTGCGGTCTTCCAGGCTTATGGCATCGCCATCGGGCTCGAATCCATGCGCGGGCAGTTTGGTGCCGCGGTTTATGATCCAGGGATTTTCTTCCGGCTGTCCTGCGTGATTACGCTGGTGGGCGGTACCATGTTCTTGATGTGGCTTGGGGAGCAGATCACGGCGCGCGGTGTGGGCAATGGCATCAGCCTAATCATTTTCGCGGGCATTGTCGCCAATCTGCCATCAGCCTTGATCAGCACCCTGGAATTGGGCCGCACCGGCGCGCTTTCCACGATTTTCATCATCGCCTTCCTCATTATCGCGCTGCTGGTGATTGCCTTTGTGGTCTTCATTGAACGCGCGCAGCGCCGCATTTCGGTGCAATATCCAAAGCGCCAAGTGGGCAACCGTATGTTCGGCGGTGAGGCAACGCATCTGCCGCTAAAGCTCAATACCGCGGGCGTCATTCCACCGATCTTTGCGTCATCGCTGTTGCTGCTGCCGGCGACGGTCGCTGGGTTTTCGCAGGATATGTCGGATGGCTGGCTGCAGACGATCTCCGCCATGCTGATGCATGGGCGCCCCGCCTATATGATCCTGTACATGGCGATGATCATCTTCTTCGCCTTCTTCTATACCGCCATCGTCTTCAATCCGACCGAAACGGCGGATAATTTGAAGAAATATGGCGGCTTCATTCCGGGGATCAGGCCGGGGCAGAATACGTCTGAATATTTGGACCGTGTGCTGACGCGCCTTACGGTCCTTGGGGCAGCCTATCTCTGCCTTGTCTGCATCATTCCTGAAATCCTGATCAGCCAATATGGCGTGCCGTTTTATTTCGGCGGTACGTCGCTGCTGATCATTGTGTCGGTGACCATGGATACGGTGGCGCAGGTGCAATCGCATCTCTTCGCCCATCAATATGAAGGCTTGATCAAGAAAGCGCGTCTTGGCGGCCGTGGGCAGCCGCGCGGGCGCTGATCGAGGGAACCGGATGAACCTTATCCTTCTTGGTCCGCCGGGCGCGGGCAAGGGCACTCAGGCCAAGATGCTGGAAGACAAATTCGGCATCGCCCAGATTTCCACCGGCGACATGCTTCGTGCCGAGGTGAAATCGGGCAGTGAGATTGGCCTCAGGGCTAGGGGCATCATGGAACGTGGTGAGCTGGTGCCGGATGAGGTGATGACCGCCATGTTAAAGGCGCGCGTGGCGCGCCCAGATTGCGCCAAGGGCTTCATCCTGGATGGTTTTCCGCGCACCGCCCCGCAGGCGGCGTCCTTGGACGCCATGCTCAAGGGAAGCGGCCTCAAGCTTGATCATGTGATCGAATTGAAGGTGGATGATGCGGCCCTTGTGGGGCGCATTTCCGGCCGCTACAGCTGTGCCAAATGCGGCGCGGGCTATCATGATAGATTCAAGCAGCCGGCCAAGGCCGGCGTGTGCGATAGCTGCGGTGGGACTGAATTTTCCCGCCGAGCGGATGACAAGGCGGAAACCGTGGCAGCACGGCTCGAAGCCTATTATCGCCAGACTGCCCCCTTGCTTCCGTATTATGCGGGGCAGGGGAAGTTGAAGGCCGTTGATGGCATGGCTTCCATGGCGGAAGTCGCACGCCAGATCGGTGAAATTTTGTCAGGAAAGGCTTGACGGGAAATTGCTCCGGGGCTAATGCCGCTGCTCAAGCGGCGGGGGCCTACTCCGGCCGCCGTTTGTCGTTGCATAATCGTTCGGAACACTCCGCCGGCAGGGCCCAATGGGCTACCGCGGCGGCATCGCGGGGCTGGGCCCCAGGAGAGGCACTGTGGCGCGCATCGCCGGCGTGAATATTCCGACCAATAAGCGAGTCCTGGTCTCGCTTCGCTATATCTATGGCATTGGCCCGCAGAACGCGAAGGTCATCTGCAAGCAGTTGAGCATCCCGGCCGAACGCCGCGTGAATCAGCTGACCGATGATGAGGTTATGCGCATCCGCGAATTGATTGACCGCGAATACCGCGTGGAAGGCGATTTGCGGCGTGAGCAGGCGATGCACATTAAGCGCCTGATGGATCTTGCGTGCTATCGCGGGCTGCGCCATCGCAAGGGCTTGCCGGTGCGCGGCCAGCGCACCCATACGAATGCGCGTACCCGTAAAGGCAAGGCGGTCGCGATCGCCGGCAAGAAGAAGGTGACGAAGTAAGATGGCTCGTGAACCCCGCGGCGGTGCCGCTCGTGGCCCGGTCAAGCGCAAGGAACGGAAGAACATTTCCTCCGGTGTTGCGCATGTGCTGTCCACCTTCAACAATACTATCGTGACCATCACGGATGCACAGGGCAATGCGATTGCCTGGTCATCCGCTGGCGCGCAGGGCTTCAAGGGCAGCCGCAAATCTACCCCTTACGCGGCGCAGGTTGCCGCTGAAGATGCGGGCCGCAAGGCGCGTGAACATGGTATGGAACTGCTGGATATTATGGTGAGCGGCCCTGGTTCGGGCCGTGAATCCGCGCTGCGTGCCTTGCAGGCCGTTGGCTTCCAGGTGACCGCCATCCGCGATGTGACCCCCATTCCCCACAACGGTTGCCGCCCGCGCAAGCGCCGCCGCGTCTGATACGCGCGCCCCGCCTGACCGCTGCAGCCCGATAGGAGAGACATGAACGTGCTTGACCGCAACTGGCGTTCCCTGATCGAAACGCAGAAGCATATCGAGCCGACGATCAACCCGCTGCGCAGCGCCACCTTGGTGCTGGAGCCGCTGGAACGTGGCTTCGGCATGACGCTTGGCAATGCGCTGCGGCGCGTGCTGCTTTCTTCGCTGCTTGGTGCGGCGGTGAAGGCGATCCGCATTGATGGCGTGCTGCATGAATTCAGCAGCATCCCCGGCGTGCGCGAAGACGTGACCGACATTGTTCTGAATGTGAAGCAGCTCGCGCTTCGCTATCAGGGTGAAGGTGAAAAGCGTTTGGCGCTGATGGCCACTGGCCCGGGTGAAGTCACCGCGGGGCAGATCCAGACCACCGGCGATATCGAAATTGCCAATCCTGATTTGGTGATCTGCACGCTGGATGACGGCGCGAAGCTTTCGATGGAATTGGTTATCGATTCCGGCAAGGGCTATGTGCCGGCGTCTGAAAACCGCCCGGAAGATGCGCCGATTGGTCTTATTCCGGTGGATGCGATCTATTCGCCGGTACGCCGCGTTGCCTATCGCGTGGAACCGACCCGCGTTGGCCAGCGCACGGATTATGACAAGCTGATCCTGTCGGTGGAAACCGATGGCACGCTGGCGCCGGAAGATGCCGTGGGTGTTGCTGCGCGCATCATTCAGGAACAGCTACAAATCTTGATCAATTTCGACGAACCGCGCCCCGAACATGGGTCGGAAATGCAGGATGATCTGCCGTTCAACCGGAATCTGCTGCGAAAGGTGGATGAGCTTGAGCTCTCTGTCCGTAGCGCGAATTGCCTGAAGAACGACAACATCGTCTATATCGGCGATCTGGTGCAGAAGACCGAACAGGAAATGCTGCGCACGCCTAATTTTGGCCGCAAGTCGTTGAACGAAATTAAGGAAGTCCTCACGAATATGGGTCTTGGCCTTGGCATGACTGTGCCGGAATGGCCGCCTGAAAACATCGAGGATTTGGCGAAAAGGGCAGATGAGCTGTTCTGATCAGCTCGTTCTGAAGGGTAAGAAAGATGCGTCACGGATTGTCTGGGCGGAAGCTCAATATCACGTCAAGCCATCGTGCGGCGATGTTCCGCAATATGGCGACCTCTCTACTCAAGCATGAGCAGATCACGACAACGCTACCCAAGGCCAAGGAATTGCGCCCCTATGTTGAGCGGATGATCACGCTCGGCAAGCGCGGTGGCCTGCATGCTCGCCGTCAGGCGCTCTCGCAGATCCGCGATGAAGCCGTGGTGGCGAAGCTGTTTGGCGAAATAGCCGAGCGTTACAAGGCGCGGCCCGGCGGCTATTGCCGCGTGCTGAAGGCCGGCATGCGCTATGGTGATGCGGCCGATATGGCAGTGATTGAATTGGTGGATCGCAATCCGGGCGCCAAGGGCCTGGATAGCGGGCCTAAGCCGGAAGTGGCGGAAGAAGCCGCGGAAATCTGAGGGTATCACCCTCTCATGCAGAAGGGCGGTCGTGATTAGGGGCCGCCTTTTTTCTTTTCACCTGCTGCCGATCGCTTCCGCAAGCGCTGGCGAAACGCCTGCCAAGGGGCTGGCCAACTCCCGTGGCCAGGCGCGCGGGTCGGGCGGGATGGAGGCCCTCACGCGGCCTTCTTCCGTCACCAGCATGAACATCCTATCGCCCTTCAAATCCCAGGCGAGGAAAATCCCCCGTACGCGGCAGCCTTCCCGGTTGCAGCCATGGCCGTGCAGATATTGACCATCCAGTAGGGCAACGCCGGGGCCGGGTTCGCGGAGCGCCTCGGCAATCACGCTGCGATGACCGCCACTCGCGGGGCGCAACACCGCGCCCACTTCCGGGCGCTGCGCGAGAGACAGCACGGGCTGGCCGATCACGCTCATGATATCGGAATCCATTGCGCGCGCCGGGGCGGCGCCGCATAGCGCCAGCAGCGCCAGAAGCGCTGTTCTATTCCACACGGATATTGGCTTCGCGTGCCAGCACGGTCATGGCGGCGCGGCCTTCGGTGACGAAGCGCGTGAAGGCCTCTGGCGTGTTGCCAACTGGCACGGCGCCAAGCTGCGCGAGCCGCGCGCGCACCTCAGGCTCGGCCAGGCTGGCGGCGAGGGCTTCATGCAGCCGCCCCAGCACCGGGGCCGGGGTGCCGGCGGGGGCGAAAAGCCCCACCCATTCGCTGATATCGAAGCCTGGGAAGCCGCTTTCGGCGATGGTCGGTACCTCCGGCCGCGCGGGCAGCCTTGCGGCGCTGGCAACGGCCAGGAAGCGCGCCCGCCCGCTATCCACCACCGGGCCGGCGGAAAGCGCCGTGATGAACACGCCATCCAGATTGCCGCCCGCCAGGTCGCGCGCTGCATCCGCGCCACCGCGATAGGGGGCGTGGATCACTTCAATGCCGGCAGCACGAGCGAATTGCACCAGGCCAAAATGCCCTGCCGTGGCATTGCCCTGCGTGCCCATGCTGATGGCGCCAGGCCGCGCCTTGGCCGCCGCGACAAAGGCCGCCAGATCGCGCGCCGGGAAATACGCCTTCACGGCAACCACCTGCGGGAAGCTGGTCGCCATGCTGATCGGCGTGAAGGCCGTGGCGCAATCAAATGCCAGCCCACGCAGCAACGCATGGTTCACGATATGCGACGACGCATCCCAGAGCAGCGTCGCGCCATCCGGCGCCGCCCGCGCCACTTCCGTGCCACCAATGGAACCACCCGCGCCGGTGCGGTTTTCCACCACAATCGTGGCCCCCAGCCGTTCCGCCATGCGTGGCGCCAAGGTGCGCGCCGCCGAATCCGCCGCGCCCCCGGCGGCAAAGGGCACCACCAGCCGGATGCTGCGCGCCTGCGCCAGGGCAGGCATGGGCAGGGCAGCGAGGGCAAGCAGTGTGCGGCGGCGGAGTTCCATGGGCAGCATTCCTTATCCTCGCCCCGCATGTGCGGGCGCGGGCAGGGCGCGTCAAGGCAAAAGGGGTGATGCGCGGCGCCACTTGGCGCTAGACTACGCCGATGAAGACCCCACCGCGCTATGACGACCTCCCCCGCCCCCCCGGCGACCCCACCGGCCTGCCGCTTTCCTGGGGTGTTTGGGGCCCGGATGATCAGATCGGCAAGCTGAACCGCATCACGGATGCCGCCGTCGCCGCCGCCCGCGATGAAATCCGCCAAGGACAACGCTTCAATGTACACCTTCCTTTGGGCGAGCCCTTCGGCGCCGCCCACGAAGGCGCCCATCGCCGCCGCGCCGCCCATAAGCCTGTGATGGTGAGTGAAGAACACCCCGGCCGCATCACACGCGATGACAAGTTTGATGGCTTTTGGCTGCAAGGCAGCACGCAATGGAATGGGCTTTCGCATTTCGCTGACGCCACCCATGGTTTCTACAATTGTGCGCCGCTATCTGCCATTGTGCACGGCCCGCAAAGCCGCAACGGCATAGACAAGGCCTTGGCGCATGGCGTCGCCGGCCGCGCGGTGTTGGCCGACCTCGCGCGCCATTTTGCCCGTACCGGGCGCGCTTGGGGCGCCATGGGGGGCAGCGCGCCACTGCCGAGGACCTGGCCGCCTGCCTCAGCGCGCACGGTGTCGCACTCCGCCCCGGCGATATCCTGCTGGTGCGCACCGGCTGGCTTGCCGCCTTTCGCGCCGCCCCCGATGCCGATGCGCGCCATCTGCTCATTCAAGGCGAAGCCGGCGCCCGCGACTATTCTGGCCTGGATGGCAATGAGGGTATGTGGCGCTTCCTCTGGGACCAGGGCATTGCCGCTGTCGCCGCCGATAACCCAACGGTCGAAGCCTGGCCGATCTTCCCCTGGAAGCCCGCTCTTCATCTTGCCATCGCTCGGCTTGGCCTGTGCCTGGGCGAGTTCTTTGATTTCGAAGCCCTGGCCGAGGATAGCGCCACCGCTGGCCGCTTCACCGCGTTTTTCACGGCAGCGCCGCTCAACCACAGCGGCGGCATTGGCAGCCCCGGCAATGCGCTGGCGATCCGCTGACACACGCCATGGCCCGCGCCCCCGCCACCCCTGATCTTTTCGGCGCGCCGGACCCCGCCGCCGCCCCCGCCGAAGCCGCGCGGCCGCTCGCCGACCGGCTCCGCCCCGCCACATTGGCCGAGGTGGTTGGCCAGGATCATCTGCTGGGGCCGGAAGGCAGCCTTTCGCGCATGTTGGCGCGCGGGTCGCTGGCTTCCCTGATCCTATGGGGGCCGCCTGGTGTCGGCAAAACCACCATTGCACGCTTGCTCGCCGAGGCGGCGGGGCTGAGGTTTTCTGCCCTTTCCGCCGTATTCTCCGGAGTTGCCGATTTGAAGCGCGCCTTTGAGGAAGCCCGCGCACGCAAATCCAACGGCCAGGGCACGCTGCTTTTCGTGGATGAAATCCACCGCTTCAACCGCGCGCAACAGGATGGCTTTCTGCCCGTGGTGGAAGACGGCACCGTGACCCTGGTGGGCGCCACCACGGAAAACCCATCCTTCGCGCTCAACGGCGCCCTTCTGTCCCGCTGCCAGGTGCTGGTGCTGAAGCGCCTGGACGACGCCGCGCTTGAATTGCTGCTGACCCGCGCCGAAGCCCTCATGGCCCGCGCCCTGCCGCTGACCCCCGAAGCGCGCGCCACGCTGCGCGCCATGGCGGATGGCGATGGCCGCTACGGGCTGAACATGGCCGAGCAATTATTCGCCCTGCCCGAAGCCACCCCACCGTTTGATCCGCCGGCACTTTCCAGCTTGCTCGCGAAACGCGCCGCCCTTTACGACAAGGACCGCGAGGAACATTACAACCTGATCTCCGCCTTGCATAAATCCATGCGCGGATCAGACCCCGATGCGGCGCTTTACTGGTTTGCGCGCATGCTGACGGGTGGTGAGGACCCGCGCTACATCGCCCGGCGCCTGACGCGCTTCGCCGCCGAGGATATCGGCATGGCCGACCCCCGTGCCCTGCCGCTTGCCATCGCCGCCTGGGAGACCTTTGAACGTATGGGATCACCCGAAGGCGAATTGGCGCTGGCGCAGCTTGTGGTGCATTTGGCGACCGCGCCGAAATCCAACGCGGTCTATTTGGCGTTTAATGAGGCGATGCGCGCCGCGCGGGAAACCGGCAGCCTGATGCCGCCCAAGCACATATTGAATGCGCCAACGAAACTGATGCAGGAAATTGGCTATGGCGCCGGCTATGCCTATGACCATGAGGCTGAGGGCGGCTTTTCCGGCCAGGATTACTTCCCCGAGGAGATAGGGCGGCGCCAATTCTATCGCCCGACCGATCGCGGGGCTGAGGCCGCCATCGCGGAACGCCTGGCGCGCTTCGCGGAACTGCGCCGCAAAAGGAGAGGCTGATGGGCACAGCATTTTCGCCTTTGTCCTTGCTGCTGGTGGCATTGGGCGGTGCCGCAGGTTCCGTGCTGCGCTACGCGATTTCCCATGCGGGCGTGGTGCTGTTTGGCACGGGCTTTCCCTGGGGGACGCTGGCGGTGAATATTTTGGGCTCCGCCCTGATTGGCGCCTTTGGCGCTTTAGGTATTTCCGGTGAGGCGCGGCTATTGCTGGTGACGGGCCTGCTTGGCGGTTTCACGACCTTTTCCGCCTTTTCACTGGAAACCGGCGTGCTGTGGGAAAGGGCGCCGTGGCTGGCGGTGGTTTATGTGGCGGCTTCGGTGCTGGGCGGGCTGGCGGCGTTTGGGGTTTGCTATTGGGGGGTGAGAAGGGGGTGAGGGGGGTTATTGTGCCTTCGGCTTCACTGAATTGAGGGTTTGAATCACGCCTGCTAGGCCGGTTAGGTTGATTAAATTTTGGAAAGAGGCGATTCCTATGGCGCCGCGGCTAAGCGACAATGAAATTCGGAACATCACCCGTCTGTTGGAACAAGGCAAGCCGCTGCCTGAAGAATACCGTTTTCTGCTATTTGAAGATAAGCGAGAGGTAGAACTGGTCTGGAGCGGCAAGACCAAAGAAATCTGTAATGTCGTTTTGCCGTTTCAGACCATTGAACAGGTAGATGAGCCGCGCGCCGAGAAAATCATGAGGCGCCAGCCCGACTTGTTCAACCCAACAACCGGGCGGCAGCAGCGCGGTTGGACGAATAAACTGATTTGGGGTGACAATAAGTTGGTGCTTTCTTCCTTGAAGAACGGCCCACTGCGGCAGGAAATAGAAAAACAGGGCGGGATTAAGCTGATTTACATTGATCCGCCCTTCGATGTCGGTGCCGACTTTTCCATGGATATCGAAATCGGCGACGATACTTTTACCAAGCAGCCTAATGTCTTGGAGGAAATCGTTTATCGAGACACCTGGGGGCGTGGGACTGATAGCTTCATTAGTATGATTTATGAACGCCTAGTGTTGATGCGCGACCTCATGGCCGATAATGGTAGCATCTATGTTCATTGCGATTGAAGGGTGAACGCCTACCTACGGACTTGCTTGGATGAAATTTTTGGCAAAAAAAATTTTATTAACGAAATAGTATGGCATTTTCCAAGTATGTCACCAACGAAAAATGCTTTTCCTATAAAAAATAATTCTCTCTATCGTTATTCGCGATCTAAAGACACAATTTTTAACGCTGACGCGATTAGAGTCCCTTACGAGGAGGCATCATTAGCTGTCATGCAGGCCGGCTATGGTGGCGGTCTCAGCACAGGCGGCGCCTCTATTCGCCAAGCTTACGGTAATGAGAATGGCAAGATACCAGACACTGTCTGGCGCATAAGGCATGTTAGCTCTGGCGCCGAAAATGTTGGCTATCCAACACAGAAACCAGAACCACTACTCGAGAGAATTATCAAATCGTCATCAAACGAAGGTGACATCGTGGCCGATTTTTTCGCTGGATCGGGTACCACGCTTGCTGTGCCTGAGCGGCTAAATCGAAAGTGGATCGGTAGCGATTTAGGTAAATTTGCAATTCACACGACTCGAAAGCGTCTTATTGGCGTTCAACGTCAGTTGAAGAATTTAGACAAAAGCTGGCGAGCGTTTGAGATTTTGAACCTCGGCAAATATGAGCGACAATACTATGTCGGTGTGAATCCCGGCCTACGACAGGAAGAACAGCGAAGCAATTGGAACATAAGGAACAGGCTTTTCTGAGCCTGATTATTCATGCCTATAAGGCAGAAGCTATCACGGGTTTTGCTTGTTTCCAGGCCAAGAAAGCCGGGCGTCTTGTTGCGATTGGCCCGGTGAACTTACCGGTGACGCGGCTGTTTGTTGAAGAAATAATCAATGAATGTCGCCAGAAGCACCTGACGAAGGTAGATATCCTGGGCTTTGAATTTGAAATGGGCCTTTTCCCAAGTGTTCAGGAGGGAGCGAAAAGCAAGGGCATAGATTTGGCGCTGAAACACATCCCGCGCGAGGTTTTTGATAAACACGCTGTGGAACGCGGCCAAGTCGTATTCCATGATGTATCCTATATTGAGGTCCAGGCGGTGGTGAAGGGCAATCTCGTTTCTGTAAAGCTCACAGATTTCTCAGTTTTCTATTCTCAAGACATGGCAAACATTGAAGACCAACTCGGCAAGGGCAAGAACAAGGTTGTCGTGGACAATGGGAAGATTGTTAAGATAACGAAGTACAAGCAAGGTAACACCACGCGCGTGACACTCACCAAAAGCTGGGATGATTGGATCGACTACTGGAGTGTGGATTTCGATTTTTCCAGCAAAAAAGAAATCGTCCGAGTGCAACGCACCCCCTGGTTGGCGGGCGAGCAAGCTGGATTGACCGGTGTTGAACATCCGCAGGGAAAGCTCGCGAATATGAGGATGTCTGGACAGGCGGTTTCATTTTTGAAAATGAATGGCAATCCTTTCGGACAAAAAAGGATCGTAAACTAGAGTTCGTAAGCGTCGCCAAGGAATGCGCGCCCGGACCGCGCAAAATTGCCGTGAAGGTTGTGGATATCTTCGGCAATGACACGATGAAGGTATTGGATGTGGTGGTGGGGGGCAAGTAAGTGGCGCTACATCCTGATTTCCCCAAATCGCCTCACGCGTTGTTGGACCCGGCAATCCGCTGGTTCCCCGCCGATGAAGAATTGCGCGAAAAAACATCAGATAAATTGCTGCCGCCACTTGTTGCCAATCTGCGGCGAAAAGTCAGGGAATGGCGCGCACGCCACTATGAAGGCGCCACCGCGACAAGCAAGGCACTACTGAAATGGTGGTTTCAGACTGAACATTTGCAACCACAGGCCGATGGCACGACCGCACGGTTTCAATACTACTTCGCCCAACGCGAAGCGGTTGAGACTATCATCTATCTCTAAGATGTTGCTAACGTCAGGGGCAAGTATGACCTAGCGAAGGCAGCGCAAGCCGATCTCAATCTTCAAATGATTTATGAGACTTGGGCGCGCTTTGGCGTGAAGATGGCAACAGGTAGCGGCAAAACCAAGGTCATGAGCCTGGTTTTGGCTTGGAGTTACTTTCATAAATTATATGAACCGCAATCTGACCTCGCGCGAAATTTTTTGGTGATTGCGCCCAATATCATTGTGCTTGATCGTATCCGTACTGACTTCGATGACTTGAAAATCTTTTTTGCCGACCCGGTATTGCCCGATAATGGCTATATGGGTCAAAACTGGCGCGATGATTTTCAATTGACCCTGCATATTCAGGATGAAGCGCGCGTCACCAGCAATGTGGGAAACATCTTCCTCACCAATATCCACCGTGTCTATAGCGGAAACACGCTGCCACCAAGCCCAGATGATGAAGACTCGATGGACTATTTCCTCGGTCCGTGCCCTGTGGGTGCCACCAATGATTCCAAGGTGGATTTGGGTGATATTGTACGGGATATCGAAGAATTGGTGGTGATCAACGATGAAGCACATCACATCCATGATGATCGCTTGGCATGGTTCAAGTCGATTGAAGATATCCACAATCGTCTTGTTCACAAGGGTACAAAGCTATCGCTTCAGGTGGACGTGACCGCGACACCCAAGCACAATAATGGCGCGATATTTCTGCAAACCATTTCGGATTACCCGCTTGTGGAAGCGATTTTCCAGAATGTGGTCAAGCATCCTGTCGTGCCCGATGAAGCCAGTATAAGTAAGTTGAATGAGCCCCCAAGCTCCAAATTCTCGGAACGCTACCGTGATCATTTGGCGCTTGGCGTGGAAGAATGGCGCAAGGCGTTTAAGCAGCATGAGAAGCTCGGCAAGAAAGCTGTCCTTTTCGTGATGACCGATGACACCAAGAATTGTGACGAAGTTGCCGATTATTTGGGGGAAACCTACCCTGAATTAGCCGGGAAGGTGCTGACTATCCACACGAACAAGAGCGGCGATATCAGCGAAAGTGCCTCCGGACCCAATAAGGAAGAATTGGAAAAGCTGCGCGCTCAGTCGAATCGGATTGACAGTTGGGAAAGCCAGTACAAAGCAATTGTTTCTGTGCTGATGCTTAAGGAAGGCTGGGACGTAAAGAACGTCACCGCCATTGTTGGACTCCGCCAGTATTCTGCTGAAAGTAAAATCCTACCAGAGCAAACGCTTGAGCGTGGTTTGCGCAAAATGTATGCTGGCAATGAGGTGGAAGAGCGTGTCAGCGTTGTTGGCACTGAAGCCTTCATGGCCTTTGTAAATGAATTGAAGGCCGAAGGTATTGTGCTTGAAGCAGCCGCCATGGGTACGGGAACACCACCCAAGGCACCCATGGTCGTTGAAATTGACAAGGAAGATAAGACAAAGGACTTGGAAAAACTGGAGATTGAAATCCCGGTACTTTCCGCGCGTATCCACCGCGAATACAAAAATCTATCGCTCCTTGAGCCAAAGGCATTCGGCCATACGAAAGTTCCCTATAAGGATTTCAGCGAAGAAGAAAGTCGGGAGATAGTGTTCAAGGACATCGTGACCGGCGATATAACGCATGTCACGCAACTGGATACGGCGGGCGTCAATTATCAGGGCGTGGTTGGGCATTTCACACGCGCAATCATGAAGGACCTTCGCCTCGTGAGCGGTTATGATGTTTTGTTTGGATTCGTGAAAAGCTTCATCCGCGAAGATTTGTTTGACCGGCATGATCTCGAACTAGATAGCCTAGTGACGCTTCGTAACCTCTCGGAAAGAGAGGCGTCTCGAACCTTGATCGAAACCTTCAAGAGGCAAATCAATGCGCTAACGGTGCAAGATCGCGGCAATGCTGAAATTCGGGACTATATAAAGGTAGGCCGCACTCGTCCGTTTGTCGTGAAGGATCAATCCTTCGTTCGACCTAAAAAGAGCGTTTTCAATCGCGTGGTGGGTGATAGCAATCTGGAACTTGACTTCGCGCGCTGCCTGGACGGATGCGCTGATGTCGAAGCCTTCGCCAAAAACTATGTTGGGATGAATTTCAAGTTGGATTACGTGAATGCCGATGGCGATATCTCTAACTACTACGCCGATTTCATTGTGCGGACGACAAGCGGCGCCATCTATATCGTCGAAACAAAGGGGCTCGAAGATTTGGACGTGCCGCTCAAGATGGCTCGATTGAAGCAGTGGTGTGAGGACACCAATAAGGCGCAAGCTGATAAGCGTTACAGCTTCATTTTCGTTGATGAAGAAGGATTCAAGGCCCTCAAGCCGACAAGCTTTGAAATGATGATACGGAATTTTACTGAGTATCAGTGACCTTCTTAAGGCGTCACCGAAAAAACCCGGTTTCCAAAGGCCCCCCGGCCTTTGGCGGGGTGGTTTGGAGGGGCAGCGCCCCTCCATGCAGCCCCCCACAAACCCCTCACACCATCTGCCCCCGCAAAAACCCCAGCGCCGGCAATGGCACCCATTTCCGCGGCAGGTCGCTTCGTTTGATCGGTGTCACCGAATAATGTGGCACGGGTTGTTTGGCGCGGATCAGCCAATCGGCATAGGCGCGCACTTGTTGGTCGCGCCAGTCTCGGTCGTTCAGTGCGGCGGAGCGGGAGCGGAAAACCTCGGCCACGCGGCTTTTGCGCCCCACGGTTGCCACAACGGCCCAGAGCGTATCCTCATCCCCGCGACTGACTGGCGTAAGCGTCACCACGCCCGAATCAGTGCCAAATCGCGGGGCTTTGGGTCAAGCGCCTAATTCACGCAGCAGCCGCTACGGGAACCCTAATCCGGTCCAGCGGGCCGAATTCGCGTTCCAGGCGGGGGCGGATCGCACCCTCCCACGCCTTGATCGTGTTCATGGCGATGCCGGGCGGCAGGTCGCCAATCTGCATTTGCAGCAGATAATGGCAGGGGCTGGCGGCGCGGATTTCGGCGGCCATGCGGGCAGCGACGGTATCGGCATCGCCCACCAGCATGAAGGACCCCATTTCTTCCAGGCTTGGCTCGCCTTCCCAGGTTTTCTCCACCAGCAAGCCGCCATCCATTTCCTGTTCCTTGCGGCGCAGGCTTTGGGACAGGCGGATTTGCCAGCGGGCATTTTCCAAAAAGGCCATGGCTTCGGCCTTGTCATCTGTCACGCAGAAGGGGCGCATGGCGCCGAAGCGCAACGCCTCGGGCGGCTTGCCGGCGGCGCGCCAGATATCTTCAAAGCGCCGGCGCGCGGCGGCCAGAAGGGCAGGGGTGAAGTGGCGCGGGGTTACCATCACCACGCAATCGCGTTGCGCCGCGTAGCGATGCAAATCGGGGTTGTCGCCGGCCACCCAAATCTCCGGCAGCTTGCCGGCGGGGCGGGGCGCGATATGGGTTTGCGGCAGGGAATAATACTCACCTTCATGGGAAAAGGTCTCGCCGCCAAAGGCTTTTTCCATCATGGCCATCACTTCCAGCAGCCGATGCGGCGCTTCCTGCAGCGATGCGTCGAAGCGTTCAAACTCATAAGGCTGGTAGCCGCTGCCAACGCCGAGCACGAGCCGCCCATGCGTCAGCGAATCCACCATGCCGATTTCGGCAATCAGGCGGGAAGGGTGGTAAAGCGGCACAATCACCACGCCGGATGCGAGCTTGATCCGTGATGTCTCGCCCGCCAGCCGCGCCAGCATCATCAGCGGCGATGGGCAGACGCAGTAATTGGAGAAATGATGCTCGGCGAACCAGGCGATGTTGAAGCCGGCGGCTTCCGCGGCCTTCACCTGGGCGATAGTCTGGTCATAGATCGCGGCCGTGGGCACGCCGCGATTGCGATAGCCCATGAGGTTGAAAATACCGACATCCATGGCGCGGTTCCTTCCTTTTGCTTTGCACCATGCTGCGCCGAAGTTTCGGCGGGCTCAAGGGGTGGAGCATTTTCAAGCCAGGTGGACTCACCTGGCGGCTCGGAAAATGCGACCAAATCTTGGGTTGCATGAAAAGGCCGGGCAGGGTGTTCTGCGGGCGGTTCCAGGGGTGATTCCATGATCGTGATCGGCAAGGGCAGCGTGCAAAGCGGCGAATGCGACGTGATGGGGCATATGAATGTGCGCCATTACCTTGCCCGCGCGGGGGATGGGCTGGCCTGGCTTGGCCTGGCGCTCGGCATTACGCCGGATCGCGGCTTTTTCACGCCGGTGGATCAGCATATCCGCTTCTTGCGCGAAATGGCGGCGGGGACTCCCTTCACGATTTTCGGTGGCGTTGTGGCGCGGCGCGGCGATCAGCTGCGCGCCTATGTGGAAATCAGGAATAGCGGCACGGGGGTGCCCTCCGCCGCGCTGGTTTCGGATATTGAACTGCGAGACCCGCATTCGGGCGCAGTGCTGCCCCTGCCGGCGGGGCTGGAGGGCAAGCTCGCAGGCCTCACGGTGGCGCTGCCCGCCCATGCCGGGCCGCGCGGCCTGCCGTTTGATCCCATTCGCCCGCTGCCCGATGCCGGCGCCGCCGCCGCCATGGGCCTGACCGATGCCTATATCGGCGCCATCCGGGCGGAGGATTGTGATCGCGCCGGGCTGATGCGCCCGGATGTGGTGATCTCCCGCATTTGGGATGGCGTGCCCAATCTGCGCTTTCCGGGCGCGGAGCTCGGCGCGCGGGAAGAAGGGCTGGGTAGCGCGGCCTTGGAATATCGCTTGGCGTATCTGAAGCCGATGCGGATCGGGGATTTGCTGATCATCCGAAGCGGGCTGCGGGCGCTGGGCGAGAAAACCACCACCTGGACGCATGTGCTGCATGATGGCGTGTCTGGCGCGCCGGTCGCGGCGGCGGAAGCGGTGGGCGTCAGTTTTGATCTTATGGCACGCAAGGCGGTGGCCATCCCACCGGACCGAAGGCGCCTATTGGAAGGCTTGCTGGTACCGGGGCTTGGGCTGTGACCGCACCGCGCGAGATTCGCTTCAATGCTTTTGACATGGCCTGTGTCGGCCATATCCAGCAGGGCATGTGGCGCCACCCAAGGGATCGCTCGGCTGATTATCTCTCGCTTGACTACTGGATGGGGCTGGCGCGGTTGCTGGAAGAAGGCCTGTTTGATGGGCTGTTTCTGGCGGATGTCTTGGGGATTTATGATGTGCATGGCGGGAATGGCGATGCGGCCATCAGGAATGCCGTGCAGGTGCCGCTGCTCGATCCCATGCTGCTGGTGCCGGCGATGGCGGCCGTCACGCGCAATCTTGGCTTTGGCGTGACGTGTAACCTCGCTTGGGAAAGCCCGGCCTTGCTGGCGCGGCGTTTTTCGACGCTGGATCACCTGACTGAGGGGCGCATCGGTTGGAATATCGTGACCGGCTATCTGGATAGTGCCGCGCGCGCCATGGGGCTGGATCGGCAGATGGCGCATGATGATCGCTACGATCTGGCCGATGAATATATGGAAATCGTCTATCGGCTCTGGGAGGAATCCTGGGCCGCTGATGCCGTGAAGCGCGACCGCGCGGCGGGCATCTATGCCGATCCCGCACGCGTGCAGCGCATTCGCCATGAAGGCCGGCAATATCGGCTGGACGCGCCGCATTTGGTGGAACCATCCCCGCAACGCACGCCGGTTTTGTATCAGGCCGGCGCTTCGGATCGCGGGCGGGGTTTTGCCGCGCGCCATGCGGAATGCGTCTTCGTGAATGGCGGGCCTAAGCCGCATGTCGCGAAGCTGGTGGCCGATTTGCGCGCCCGCGCCGCACCGCGCCCGATACTTGTTTTTGTTGGCGCCACGCTGATCATTGGCCGCACGCGCGCCGAAGCTGAGGCGAAGCTTGCCGAATATCGCCAGCACGCCAACATTGAAGGTGCGCTGGCGCATGCTTCGGCCTCGCTTGGCATTGACCTGGCGCGGTTTGGCCCGGATGAGGAATTGCCGGAGGCCGGGCAAAGCCAGGCCATTCGTTCTAATGTGGAAGCTCTGCGTGCCGCCGCACCGCGCGCGACCAAACGCGCGCTGATGGACCGCATGGTGCTGGGCAGCCGCCAACCGCCTATCGTTGGGTCTGTTGAAGAAGTGGCCGAGGAAGTCATTGCCTGGGTGGATCAGGTGGATGTGGATGGCTTCAACCTCTCCCGCACTGTCACGCCGGAATGCCTGGAAGATGTGGTGCGGCTTTTAGTGCCGGCCTTGCAGGAACGCGGGCGTTATAAGCGCGGCTATGCGCCGGGGAGCTACCGCGAAAAGCTCTTTGGTGCCGGGCCTTTGCTGGCTGCACCCCACCCGGCGGCGGGGTGGCGTCAAGCAGGGTGATTTCCCACCGCGCCATTCTGGCCTAGGCTTTCCCATCATCGCAAAGGAATACCCAAATGGATGGCATGCAATTGCCGGCCCCAGCCGCCCTGACAGCGCGTTACGGCGCCGGCGCCGAACCCAAGCCAGGCCCGTGGAATGAGACGATTTCGCTGCTGCTCTCGCACCGTTCCGTGCGCGGCTATCGGCCGGATGCGCTGCCCGCCGGTACGCTGGAAATGCTGATGGCAGCGGCACAATCGGCGGCGACATCTTCCAATTTGCAGACCTGGTCCGCGGTTTCGGTAAACGATCCGGAAAAGCGCAAGGCGCTGGCGGCGATTGCGGGCGGGCAGAAGCATATCGAACAATGCCCGATCTTCATGGTCTTCATCGCCGATGTGTCGCGCAATGAACGCCTGGGCGAACAGGAAGGTGTCGCGCTGGCCGGCATGCCTTACCTTGAAACCTTCCTGGTGGCAGCGATTGATGCGGGGTTGGCCGCGCAAAACGCGGTGGTGGCGGCGGAAAGCTTGGGCCTTGCCACGGTTTATATCGGCGCGCTGCGCAATGATGTGCCGCGCGTTGCCGCCATGCTCGGCCTACCGCCAGGTGCGGCGCCGGTCTTTGGCCTTTGCGTGGGCTACGCCGCGCCCGGCAAGGAAAGTGCGGTGAAGCCGCGCTTGTCGCAGGAAGCGGTGCTGCATCACGAAACCTATTCCGCCGCCAAGGAACAAACGCTCCGCGCGGCCTATGATGAAAAGCTCGCTGATTATTCCAAGCGTTATGAGATGGCCGCGGATAATTGGTCTCAGCGCGTGATTTCGCGCATCGGCACCATTGGCGCGCTGCGTGGACGGGATGGGCTGAAGGCGGCGCTGCGTTCCCTCGGCTTCCCGCTGAAATAAGGAAAACACCGATGCGCCTTGGTCAAGCCAGCCCCGCCCGCGCCACCACACGCTTGCGCGCGCTTCTGCACGAACCCGCACCGCTGATCCTGCCGGGCTGCTTCAACGCCATGTCGGCCCGCATTCTGGAACATGCGGGTTTTCCGGCACTTTACATGTCGGGCTATGGCACCTCGCTGAACCTGCTGGGCCTGCCGGATGCGGGGCTGATTACGCTGACTGAAATGGCGCTGAATGCGAAGCTTATCGCCTGTGCCGTGCGCGCGCCGCTGATTGCTGATGCCGATACGGGCTTCGGCAATGCCATCAATGTGGTGCGCACGGTGGAAGAATATATCCGTGCCGGCGTGGCGGGCATGCATCTGGAAGACCAGGTGGCGCCCAAGCGCTGCGGCCATGTGGCAGGACGAGAAGTGATTGCGCGGGATGAGGCGGTGCTGAAAATCCGCGCTGCTTGCAAAACCCGCGATGCGCTGGACCCTGATTTTGTGATCATCGCGCGCACCGATGCGCGCGGCGCGCATGGCGGTTCCATGGAAGAAGCCATCACCCGCGCCAATGCGTTTTTGGAAGCGGGTGCGGACCTCGCCTTCGTGGAAGGCCCGAAGGACAAGGAAGAAGTGGCCCATATCTGCAAGGCGGTAAAAGGCCCGGTCTTTTATAATATGACAGGGATTTCGCCCCGCTTCACAGCGGAAGAAATGGCCGCGATTGGCATTCGTGCCTGCATCCTGCCGGGGGCGGCGATGCGCGCCACCATCATGGCCATCCATGATTTCGCGACCACGCTAAAGGCCGCAGGCCCCATGGCCGAAGCCGCCTATGATGCGCGCTTCAAGCAGCACCCCATGGGCAATCTGCATGGCTTCGCCGGCTTTGACCGCATCCGCGAAATGGAAGCCGAATTCCTGCCCGCGGACGCGGCCGAAAAATACCAAGGCGGCCTTGGCTATGCGCCCAAGGCTGCGGAATAGGGCAAGGCGCTTTCAGCCTTGCGCAAACTGATCTAGCCTTTCCTTCAAAAAGAGCGGCCTTTCCAGGCCGCCCAAGGAGGAAATGATCATGCAGCCTGCCGCTTCCCGCCGCGCGACGTTTGCGCTTGGCCTCTCCGCCCTGGGCCTTTCCAGCCCAGCCATGGCGCAACAAGCCACCGAGGCGCCGCCGCGCCCACCCCGCCCGCCCGAATTGGTCCGCGGCTTCTCACGCCAGCGCCTGAAAGCCTTTGAACCGGCGCTCATGGCCGAAGCCGCGCGCGGTTCCTATCCTTGTTGTGTCGCCATCATCGCCCGCGGTGGGTAGATGGTGCATTTCGAAGTCTATGGCCATCAGGATGCCGCGCGCACCAAGCCGATGCGCCGCGATTCCATTTTTCTGCAGGCTTCCATGACCAAGCCCATCACCTCGGTCGCGGCGATGATGCTGGTTGAGGAAGGCAAGATGAAGCTTTCCGATCCTATCGCGGATTTCCTGCCCGAATTGGCCAATCTTAAAGTTGAATTACGCCGAGACGGTCAGCCCACTGAGGATGTCGCGCCAAGCCGCCAGCCTCGTGTTCAGGATTTGCTCCGGCATTCTGCTGGCTTTGTCTATGCCGATAGCGCGCCATCAGCCCGCATGCGGGAGATGTATAACAGCCTCAATATCGCTGCCGCCGATGCGCCAATGACGGGCGATGAGATGCTGCGCCGCCTGGCCACCATACCGCTTGCGCATCAACCTGGTACCATGTTCCATTATTCGGTTGCAACAGATGTGCTGGGCCTGCTGGTGGAACGCGTGGCGGGCATGCCGCTTGATCGCTTCTTCGTGCAGCGCATCACCGGCCCGCTTGGCATGAAGGATACCGCCTGGTTCGTGCCGGCTGAAAAGCGCGACCGTCTGGCCGAGGCGCTGGATAGCGACCCGCTGAAAGCGCGCATGTGGCGTGCCTATCGGATCATGGAGAACGAAGCCGGACGATCCTATTTCAAGGGCGGTGCCGGATTGGTCTCCACCGCCGGGGATTACATCCGCTTTGCGCAAATGGTCGCCAATGGCGGCATTTATGGTGGCCGGCGCTACCTTTCCGCGCCCATGGTGAATTACATGCTGTCCAACCACATCCAGGGCATGGGCGGCACGCCGGAGGCCTCGACAGGCCCCGGCTATGGCTTTGGCCTTGGCTTTGGGGTGCGCTTGCAGGATGGGTTGGGGGTCGCGCCCGGCAGCACGGGCGATGCCATGTGGGCTGGCGCCTGGGGCACTTCCTTCACCATTGACCGCGCCGAGGGGCTGGTCGCGGTGTTCATGGCCCAAGGCCCTTCGCGCCGCGGCCATACGCGGATGTTGTTCAAGAACCTGGTTTATGGCGCAATGGTGGAAAGCCGCCGCTGAGGCGGACCAAGCCTGCGCAAACAAGCAAACGGAGCGAAACAATGGATGGCACCCCGAAACTCGCCTGCCCCTGGGACCGGACCGAGGAATCTCTCGGCAATGTTGTCGAATTGCAGCATGTCAATCTGCAAGTGCCGGATCAGTTGAAGGCGACGGCGTTCTACATCAGCGCACTTGGCCTGACACGTGACCCATATCTGATGACGGGCATTGACAATATGTGGGCCAATGTCGGCATCAGCCAATTCCATTTGCCGACCGGCCCGGCGCAGGTGTTACGCGGCACGGTGGGCCTGGTGCTGCCAGATCGCGCGCAGCTATTGCATCGCTTGGATCGTGCGCGGCGCTGGCTGGAAGGCACGCAATACAGCTTCACCGAAGCCGAAGGTCATATCGACGTGACCTGCCCCTGGGGCAATCGCATGCGCTGCCATGCGCCGGATGCGGATAGGCTTGGCCGCATCACGCTCGGCATGCCCTATGTTGAGCTTGATGTCGCCCGCGGCACGCTGCCTGGCATGGCGCGGTTTTATGAACAGATGATCGGCACCAGCACCGCGATGCGCGATGGCGCGCTTTATGTGCGCGTGGCGCGGGAGCAATTCCTGATCTTCCGCGAAACCGACAAGCCGCAACCCGCCTTTGACGGCCATCATATTCAATTGGCCTTCGTGGATTTTGGCGGAATCTACAATCGGCTCAATGAACGCGGCCTGATTTCGCGGGAAGACAGCGCGCATCAATACCGCTTCATCAAGGTGGTGGACCCGAATGATGGCCGCGTGCTGTTTGAAGTGGAACATGAAATCCGCAGCATGAAGCACCCGCTTTTCATGCGCCCGCTGGTCAATCGCAATGCGGCGATAACCAATAATTATTACGCCGCTGGGAATGAGGCCGCAGTTTGGGCCATGCCGCCGGCCTAAAAGCCGTTTGATCGCATTTTCCGAGCGGCCAAGCGATTCCGCTTGGCTTGAAAATGCTCAGTCGTTTTGGAGCGCTGCCCCTGCCGCGAGTGGCGCGAGCGGCGCTGCAATGGACACCCCCGCGCCCAGCAGCAGCAGGAAGGGCGCGGCGGAAAGCCCCGCGCTGGCGGCTTCAATCGCTGCCGCGCCGAAGATCACCGCTGGAATCGCAAGCGGCAACACCAGCAAGGGCAGCAGCACGCCGCCGCGCCTGGCGCCAAGTGTCAGTGCCGCACCTAAAGTGCCGAGCAGCGACAAAAGCGCGGTGGCCAAGGCAAGTGCAGCCATCGCCACCCCCCAGGCTTCCACCGGCAGATTGAGCATCGCCGCCGCGATGGGGGTCGCCGCAATCAGCGGCACGCCGGTGGTCAGCCAATGGCCAAGCGCTTTGGCCGCCGCCAGCACGCCGCGCGGCAGGCCCGACAACAACAGTTGATCAAGCGAGCCATCCTCAGCCTCCGCCCCGAATAGCCGATCAAGCGGCAAGAGCGCGGCGAGCAATGCAGCGGCCAGCAAGGCGCCGGGGGCAAGGCGCGAAAAGGTTTCCGGTGCCGGGCCGACGCCAAAGGGGAAAAGTGCCGCCACCAACACGAAGAACAAGACGGCCGCCAAGGTATCGGAAGGGTGGCGGAGCGCGAGCTTCCATTCCCGCCCAAGCACCGCGAGCAACCCGCCGAAGACGCTGGCGTTCATAGTTTCAGCTCCCGCGCATCGGGCAGGGGCAAGGGCAGATGGGTCGCGGCAAGAATTGCGCCGCCGCCGGCGCGGTGGCGCGCCATCAAATCACCAAGCCGCGCGACGGAAGCCACATCCAGCCCAAGGCTTGGTTCATCCAGCAACCAAAGCCGCACCGGCGCCAAGCCAAGCCGCGCGAGGGCCAGGCGCCGCCTTTGCCCAGTGGACAAGACACGCCCCGGCAGGGACGCCAGCGCACCAAGGCCAAGCGCTTCCAGGGCGGGGGTGACTTGGCCCCCCCAAAGTGCCGCGTAAAAGGCCAGGTTTTCGGCCACTGTTAGCGCCGGCTTCAGCGCATCCTGGCTGGAAATGTAGCGGAGCCTGAGCGCATGACCGGCAGGATCGGTGCTGGCGGGCGCGCCTTCCAGCAGCACCTCACCACCTGCCGCCGGCAGCAGCCCGGCAATCACGCGGAGCAGGCTGGATTTTCCCGCGCCATTGGCGCCGGTCAGCAGCAGCGCGCCACCGGCGGGCACGGTGAAACTCAGCCCAGCGAAGATTTCCCGGTCGCCCCGGATGCAGGCAAGCTCCCGCACATCCAAAATGGGTTGCCCCGCCGCCAAATCCGCCCCCCGCTAATGGACCGCATACAAACTCCATGCTTTAAAGCCGCGTTCAGCGCGGCCGCGCAAGGCCTGCGCGCTTGAGGAAGGGTAACCAACCATGCGGATGATCGGGCAAGACAGCCTGAAGACCCGCCGCACGCTCAGCGTGGACGGCAAGAACTACCATTATTTTAGCCTGCCCGAGGCAGCGAAGAGCATCGGCGACATCACCCGCCTGCCCTATAGCCTCAAGTTGCTGCTTGAGAATGTGCTGCGCTTCGAAGATGGCCGTTCCTACACCGTGGATGACGCGAAGAAGATTGCCGAATGGGTGAAGGATGGCCGTTCCGACAAGGAAGTGCCCTTCCGCCCCGCGCGCATTCTTTTGCAGGATTTCACTGGCGTCCCTGCCGTGGTGGACCTTGCCGCCATGCGCGATGCGCTGCTCGGCCTGGGTGGCGATCCGCGCAAGGTGAACCCGCTGGTGCCGGTTGATCTCGTGATTGACCATTCGGTGATGGTGGATGTCTCGGGCACCGGCAATGCGCTGAAGCAGAATGTGGATATCGAATTTGAACGCAATGGTGAGCGTTACGAATTCCTCCGCTGGGGTCAGGAAGCCTTCAATAATTTCCGCGTTGTGCCGCCGGGCACGGGCATCTGCCATCAGGTGAACCTGGAATATCTGGCGCAGGTGGTTTGGACCGCGACGGATACCGGCGATGTCTTTGCCTTCCCCGATTCCTGCTATGGCACGGATAGCCACACCACCATGGTCAATGGCCTTGGCGTGCTGGGCTGGGGTGTGGGCGGCATTGAGGCGGAAGCCGCCATGCTCGGCCAGCCGATTGCCATGCTGATCCCCGATGTGATCGGCTTCAAGCTGACCGGTTCCGTGAAGGAAGGGGTGACGGCGACCGATCTGGTGCTGACGGTCACGCAAATGCTGCGCAAGAAGGGCGTCGTCGGCAAGTTTGTTGAATTCTTCGGCCCGGGCCTCGCGCATCTGCCGCTCGCGGATCGTGCGACCATTGGCAATATGGCCCCCGAATATGGCGCGACTTGCGGCTTCTTCCCGGTGGATGACACGACGCTTGAATACCTGCGTCTGTCCGGCCGCGACGAGCATCGCATCAACCTGACGCGCGAGTATTTGAAGGCGCAGGGCATGTTCCGTGAGGAAGGCATGCCTGATCCGGTCTTCACCGATACCCTGGAACTTGATCTCAGCACCGTGGAACCTTCCATGGCCGGGCCGAAGCGGCCGCAGGATCGCGTGGCGCTCAGCAATGCGGCGCCGGCCTTCCTGAAGGATCTGGCCGCGGGCGCCATGGGCGTGCCGGGGGATCAGGCTGATCTGCGCGTGCCGGTGGAGGGGGCGAATTATGACCTCGGCCATGGCGATGTCGTCATTGCCGCCATCACTTCCTGCACCAACACCTCGAACCCCTATGTGCTGGTCGCGGCGGGCTTGGTGGCGAAGAAGGCGGTGGAAAAGGGCCTGGCGGCGAAGCCTTGGGTAAAGACGTCGCTCGCGCCCGGTTCCCAGGTGGTGACGGAGTATTTGAACAAGGCCGGGCTGACGCCGCATCTGGATGCGCTTGGCTTCCAGACGGTGGGCTATGGCTGCACCACCTGCATCGGCAACTCCGGCCCGCTGCCAGATGCCATTGTGGATGCGATTGAAAACAACAAGCTGGTCGGCGTTTCGGTGCTGTCGGGCAACCGCAACTTCGAAGGCCGCGTGCATGCCAATGTGCGCGCGAATTACCTTGCCTCGCCGCCACTAGTGGTGGCCTATGCGCTGGCTGGCACGATCCGCAAGGATTTGACCAAGGAGCCGATTGGCACGGGCCGCGATGGCCAGCCGGTTTACCTGAAGGACATTTGGCCGACCCAAAAGGAAGTGAACGACACGGTGCATGCCGCCGTGACGCGTGAAATGTTCCAGGAGCGTTATGGCGATGTCTTCAAGGGCCCGACGCAGTGGCAGGCCATTCGCGTTGAAGCCGGCAGCGATACCTATCGCTGGAATTCGGGCAGCACCTATGTGCAGAACCCGCCCTATTTCGAAGGCATGACGGCCGATCCGAAGCCGGTGGGTGATGTGAAGGGTGCGCGCATTCTGGCGGAGCTCGCGGATTCAATCACCACTGACCATATCTCGCCGGCGGGAAATATCCGGAAGGCGTCGCCGGCGGGTGAGTATCTGCTGGAACACCAGGTGCGTCAGGCGGATTTCAACAGCTATGGCGCGCGGCGCGGCAACCATCAGGTGATGATGCGCGGCACCTTCGCCAATCCGCGTATCC